>Ga0247843_1001410_pt1 | contig 49031 bp, 53 predicted proteins | sample LaCruzMarch2017__FD_192420 | JGI IMG/M metagenome (GOLD analysis project Ga0247843, IMG submission 192420) | Freshwater microbial communities from meromictic Lake La Cruz, Castile-La Mancha, Spain - LaCruzMarch2017_8m | ecosystem: Environmental > Aquatic > Freshwater > Lake | place: Spain...
ATTTTAAAAATGCATGTTTAAACTTTTTTCGCTACATCAGAAAATACCGCAGTGAACTTGCGACGCTTTTGACTGACAATTTTGAAGTTTTAGGAACCTGAAAACTCAAGCGTGATGGGTATACCATATTAAGATTTTGACTTAGGTTGAGAAACTCCAGATCTTCAACCCGCTGAGAGAACTGAAGGACTTGGTTTCTTACAAGGACTAATTCTCCAACCAAATTCATTAGTTTATCCAGCACCTGAACTGGTACTCGTATTGTGCTATCCATTGTCGTTGCATCACTTATAGATTCTTTACGCGTTTCTAATTTTTCAGGGACAGATTCCATTGTCTTCTCCTTCGACTTCAACGGATATTCAAGCTTCGCAGGAATTATCTGAGAACTTAATTGCTGCAAATGTATTTTTTCTAATGTGACATCGACTGAAAATGTTGTTTGTTCATAGCCACCAGAAATTGGGTTAAATGGCCCCGCCATAATAGTCCCCATCGCATTTACGAGTTTAGATAAAGCAAACTCACTCTCTTCACGGCAGCTTTCTTCGTTTTGTCCAGAACTAACGGCATCAAACAATTTTTCAATCACTCGTAAAGACGAAAGGAGGGATTCAATATACACACCAGAAAAATTGCTCATTTTACCTTTTCGAGCAGGCTCAAGTGAACTCTCCATGGCATGTGCGATGGCCCCTATATACTTATACCCAAAAAGTTGTGCCGACCCCTTCATTGTGTGCATGTCTCGATAAATTGCATCAATCAAAGAGATCGCTCTCTCTCCCTGCTCAAGCTTTAATAATCCTTCATTCACACGATCAATAATTTCCCGACATTCTGCAACGAACTCGTTTAATGCACTTTCCATGCTTGTCATGAGTTGAGCCCTTGCTTCATCTCACTTATTATTTGCACAAGATGACTAAGTGAGCTTGAGTTTTCTGGTATTTGTAGAACTTCTTCTTCTGTAAGATTACGATAAATACCACCAACAACATCCCAGACTACTGACAAGATAAACTCGGAAAGCAATTTCAAACGTTCTAATTCATCGATCTTGTCGAGTTTTAGATATATCGAGGCAAGTTCGTAAACCGAGCGAACAACAATGCTAATTTTATTTGCCTCTATGGACTTCAAATTTTTTGTAGTTTCCATCAAAATCTCTAAAAATCGATTATTATCACAAGATAACAATTCATTTAACGTATTTATCAATCGCTCAGGAATGAAATAAGGAGATTGCTGAACATTCTTTATGTCTTCACTTTTTTTTTGAGGCTTTATTAAATCCTCAACAATATCGGCTTCGTTCGTATTCACAAAATCATCTAAAACATCAACAAGAACATCCAATGTAAGAAGATCACGATTAATAAGTAACTCTCCCAACATCGTCTTCTTATCATTGGTATAAGCATTCACTAAACGTGATAATTCTTCATTCCAAAACCCGAGACTATCTGCAGCAGATAAAAATTCGCAATGCCCTTGGACTTGGTAATCAAAAATTTTCAATACTTGTTCTGGTGTCATCCATTGCTCCTGAAGAACAATCTCTGCTATGGGTGGTACGGATTTTATTTGCTCTATGAGGGCCAGAACCAACTCATTTTCACTAATCAAACCTCGATCAACAAGAAAACGTCCAAAAAATTTCTTTGGTGAAACATTTCCAATAATTAGAGGGGTATCTATTTTTGACTTTGCCAAAGGGATAATTGAATCCATCTTTTTGTTATCCAATGATAAGTCATTTATGGAGGCCTGAACATGCAAGAGACTCGAGTCCATTAATGAATTTGAAACTTCTTCAAAATCAAGATAATTAAAAACAACTTCTTGTTTTTCCATCAATTTTCTAGCAGCATCTATTCCCGCAAGAAAGTATGTCACTTCCTGTTTTGACATTCCTCGACTTTGAAGTTGCTGATACTGACTCTCAAGCTGATGCATATGATGCTGAATATTGTCTAACCCTAAAAACCCTGAGGCCCCTTTAAGACTATGAAATACTCTAAAGACTGCATCATAAATTGGTTTAAATTCTCCGCCTTTATCAAGTGACATTAATTTTGACTCCGCTTCGTCAAGCATTTCATAGGCTTCTATATGAAACTCTTCTAACTCGTCAGAGCTTGTACTCATTTTAACCTAATCTCTTTTAACTTCAAAAAGTTGAATTAATTCCTGTAATATAGCATACCTATTTTTAAAATTTTTGTTATGTTAATTTTTTTGCCTCTACCATATACAAAGCTTGCTTCGGAAAACCATAAAAACTATCCCTAATTACAATGAATTGCACTGGACGCAAAAGCCCGACAAACGCACTCATCATTTGACGAAAACAACAAGTACTTCATTACATAGAATGATGTGAAATAATCGGAATTAAGAATTCTTAAGTAGAATTTCAGAGTATTAAAAATATACTGCCCTAGTATGGAAAAATTTATTTTTTATGGTGCTGATTCTCGAGGTCTAGAAATTCACCAAAGCCTCATCAATTCCACAATCATTGCAAAATCAGATGTAGAGCTTGAAAAGTTATTAACAAATCAATCGCTACACATTAAATGCACCATTGTCAATCTTCCTATCATCTCATCAGAGCTTGTTGGTACAATTAAAAAGATCAGATTTAACAGGTCGCTGGTACCGATCACTGCACTTAAAGACCAAAAGGAAGACTATACTACTGAGACCCAAAGAAAGCTTTTAGATTTAACGATCGATTTTCTAATTGGGGCCGATACAGATCTTGACGAGATGAACGAATTGATTTCAGGAAATAATAAATCACCCTTGAATGCATTCACTGAACACGAAAATCATTATCCAGAACTGGAAAAAGAATCTCTGCTTCTGGATAATGATTTTTTCAGTATTCATATTAAAGATATTTTGCCAGGCAGTATAAGTCATTTTGATATTTATATTAAGTTAAGATCGGATCGATACGTCAAAATTTTTAAAAAGAAAGACTCTTTGCCACCAGAAAGATTAAAGAACTATGTCGAAAAGGGTGTTCGTGATTTTTTCCTACTTAAGTCCGAACATGAGGAGTTTCTAAAATTTTGTGATGACTTAACGGATAAATTATTGTCCAAACAAGGACACATGAACTCATGGATGTCTCCTATTCTCCTTTTAGGCGACCAGATTCTCACAAGTTTTGAACTCAATGGTGTAAATCCTGAAAATATTGTATATGCTAAAAAATTTCTTGAAAAAAGTTTAAAACTAACAAAAAACATTTTAGGTCAAAACAATAAAGTTCAACAACTTATTCTAAATTCTCTCAAGGATTATCAACACACAACCACAGTTGTTATCCTTGGAGGAATGCTAAGTCGTACCCTTAGTTTTACATCTCAGGAAAGGATTGATTCTATTGCTTTATCCTTAGTTCTTCATGATCTTGGACTGAATTATATTGACCAAAAACTCAAAAACAGGCATTCAACCAAGACACTCTCCCCCTCAGAATTGGAAGAATATAAAACTCACTCTTTTAAGGCCTTTGATCTACTAAAAGAAATCCCGGAAATACCACAGGTAACTTTACAGGCCATCCTACAGCATCACGAGAGAAGGGATCATTCTGGCTATCCGGATCAACTATCTGGGGCAGGAATAAACTTTATCGCAGAAATCATTGGTATATGCGACGAATACGTTTGTTATCTCGAAGAAAATAACTTTGATCATCAAGGCTTTTTTAATATTATTGACACTGATTTAAAAATGAAATTCTCCATTTCCCTCATCTCGGCCTTTAAAGCGATATTTGGGAAGTAATACACTTTTATTTTCTTTTAATATGTATGATAGAATTGTTCAACATCTTAGGAACATTTAATGCCCATTTTAATATCACACCAGAATAAAGAAGAATGCGACTCGTTAACTAAAAAATTTAAAGAATTAAATGAAGAGGTCTATGGGGCCACCAACGGAAAAGATTCTCAACTTATTTTTATCCAACATAAGTGCGATTGCATCTTTCTTGATATTAATATTCAAAAAAACTCTGCGTTGGAAGTTTTAAAATTTATAAAGATTAATAATCCAGAAACTAAAGTCATTTTAACTTCAGAGAGTCAGTCCGAGCTTGAGAAACTTGAACTTACAAATGAAGTTGCAAAGAGGATTGGAATTCTTAAGATTATGATAGCCCCTTATAGTTTTGAAGATTTAATCGCTGCAAAAGATGAGGCATTACTATCGACATCCTGGAATAAGGAACGAAGTACTGACAACAACCTTACGGGAGAAACATTTGAGGCACAGGATAAAGACTTCACGATACTCGACCTTCAAAACCTATTATTAGACACTCCGCTATTTTTAGATCTTTTTATTAAAGTCAAGGATGGCCAATACATCAAGATTTTTAATGTTGGCGAAAACATAGATGTTTTAAAACTTGAAAAATCTATGTCTCTTTCCCAAAATGAAAATTATGTTTATTTTAAGGCACATGAAAGAATTATTTTTATCAACTTCATGAACGAATTCATGGCCAACTCAACAACATACAAGGATAGCTCCACTTCCTCCAAAATTGAATTTGCAAAAGTTCTTATTGAAAAAATTGTCGAAGAATCACAATCTTTTAGTGTAGGCCAAGACCTTATCTCAGAAGCAAAAAAAGTTGCTCACCATTTATTTAAACTTGTCAGTGAATCTAAGGGACTGATCGATAATATAAAAAAAATAAAAGACCTTGAGTCAACTTCAACCACTCATGCTTTTTATACAACTTTTTTTGCAGTTATCATTTGCAACAAAATGGACTGGACCAGTGAGAGGAGTTTAGAAGCAATTGTTATTGCTAGTCTATTTCATGACATTGGAAAAACGAAAATAAAAAACATCCCCGACGTAGGGATTAAAAACATTTTACCTGAAGACTGGATTGAATATAAAAACCATCCTCAATACGGTATGGAAATTCTTGAGAAGTCTGAGGGAATTACGAAACCAACTCTTCAGATTATTTATCAACATCATGAATACGGTGATGGTACAGGATTTCCAAACAACCTCTCTCAATCAAATATTTATCCGTTGGCAAAAGTTTTGATCACTGCTAACCTATTTACTGAGTATATGGAAGAAAACAAGGTCAGTGCTCTCGACACATTAAGGCTTATGATCCCTAATAGGGAACAAATTTCTAAACATGATCCAGCTGTGTTAAAAGCACTTATCACATCATTCATAACCAAAAAAATTATTTTTTAGGATTCAAATAAATGCCAAATGGAAATCTTCTTATTATTGATGATGAAATTGTACTTCTTAAGAGATTAAAAAAATGTCTGGAATCATATGCAGATGAAATTTACCTCGCTGTCGATGGACTTGAGGGGCTTAAAGTGCTCGAAACACACAAGGTCAACTGTATTATTTGCGACATTAAAATGCCAAAAATGAATGGTCTCGAATTTATTAAACAACTGAGAGCACAAAACGATAGCACTCCACTTATTTTTTTTACTGGTCACGGCAATAGAGAGCTTATGCTTGAGGCCATAAAATATGGAGCCTTTGACTTCTTAGACAAACCTAAACTAGATGGCCTAGAAGAAGTTGTTTCACGTGGAATGAAAGAAGGCTTTGAAAGAAAAACAATACCTCAAGAATCTGAAGAAGAAATCATGAATGCCTATGCTAAGCTCATGAAAGAAATTGATAACACTTAATTTTCAATTGTATCTTTAACTTTTAGCGGTAGCCTTATTTCAAAACATGTATTCTTTTTCTGCGCATCAACTCGGATTGTGCCGCCCTGACTCTCTATAATTTTTTTAGAAAGACTTAGACCTAGACCTGTACCCTTTCCGACTTCTTTTGTTGTAAAAAAAGGCTCAAAGATAGTTTCTATCTTATCCGCAGGAATCCCTTCTCCAGAATCTGTGACATAAATAAAAAGATGTGGCGACTCATCGGCAATATCTATCTTTACCCATTTGTTATCTTTTTCCGACTGATAAATTGCATCAAAAGCATTACCCAATAAGTTTACCAGTACCTGGGACAACTGTACTCTTTTTAAATTAAGACTCTGTTCAAGTAAACTGTCCGATATATTGATGCTTAATTCAATATCGTTATGTTTAAATCGTTCCTTACAAATACTAAGGACATCACTTAAAACCTCACTTAATTTACAAAAAACTTCCTCTTCATTGGAAGAATCTCTAGAAATATTTCTGAGACCTGAAATTATTTTTGAAATCCTATCTACGGTCTGATCAATATCGTTGAGACAATCAATTTGCTCCTCTTCTTTACCAGTTTTGTTTTTAATGGATTTTCTTAAGTAACTAGAGGAGTAGTTAATAATGGCCAAAGGATTGTTAATTTCATGGGCAATAGATGATGCCATTTCACCTAGTGCAGATAATTTACTAGCCGTTACGGCCGATTCACGGAGTTCGTCTAATTTTTGTGCATCAAGAATGGAATCGGTCAAATCTCTCACATATACTGTTACGATGTTCCCAGCAATCGAGTTCACCTTCGAAATGATCACTTCGCCTATAAAAGAGGTGCCGGTAAGTAATTGGATATCTCCATAAAACCTTGAGGTTTTACTTTGGGAAACCTCATCAACAACTTGACTAAACTTCTGTAGGGATTCATATAAAAGGCCATGTGCAGGAATCAAGTCAATAAGATTATTGCCTTCCAAATGAGGTCCTTTATTTGAAAATTTCTCTACTGCTGCCTGATTCGATAAGAGAATAGAAAACTTCGTATCCAATATAAAAATGACATCCGAAGAAGCATTAAAGATGGTATGCATAAGTGCTTGATGTTGTTCTGTGAACGCCATTAATGACTGAACTTCATTAAGACTTCCTTGCAGGATCTGATCTTTCAGCGAAAGATCATTTAACATTTTCTCGATGTAAATCTTAGATTCAGTTAACACCTTTATGATTAGATCCTTAGATCTTTCATTAAAATCAATATTCGAAACTATTTGCATCAGTTCTTCTAGTTTGTTCATTTTGCCTTAACTTTTTATACAAACAGAGATTTTATTTCCCTGAGAAACTTCATAAAACTATTTTTCGGGATTCATTCTCTTTATCTTAGCAAATGTTTTGTTATTTATACAAAATTAAGAAATCTTAAGAATTTTCAGATGGATTATTTTTTATTTATCAAATACGGAGAAAAAAAAATGGGCCATCCAGAAGATGACCCATATAATCAAGATTTAATCTAAAAGACGACTACTTAAATGAAAAGCTCAGAAACGATAACACCCATTTTCTCAGGAGTTGTATCGTTTTTTTCGGCCGCTTTTTCAAGAACAGCTTGAAAAGATCCTAAGTTTCCACGACGTGATTGCTCAAATGCTTTTTCGATTGTTTTAAGATCTGTGCCGATGATTTCAGAAGAATAAGCACTGGTATCTTCAGCTGTTAAAGCACGTGAAGAAGAATACTTACGGAAATGGTTAGCAGCTTTTGCAATTTGAAGAGAACGTTCGGTCGATAGACCAAATTTGCCTTTAATTTGTTTTGCCATTTCTACGACAAGGTATTGTTCAGAAACTGCTGCACGTTTTAACGTATCTTTATTAGTAAGAGAAGTTTCTTCAAAAAGAAGTCTTCCGTCAGCAACAAGACCACGAGCTGTCGATTTAGGTGCTTTGATTTTAGAATAATCAATCATGTCATTATGGGCCATTGAAAGGATGTCAGCATAACCCTGAAGTTTTTTTGATTTTCCTACAGAAAGTGAAGCATCTCCAAAACCATCAGTATAACCGATATCATATCCATCGCCGAATCCATCATCATATCCAAGATCGTACCCAGCATTCGCGCCATCAGTGTGCCCATCATCATATCCAGAGTTATAACCAACTTCCACACCATCAAGAGCTCCATCATCATAACCATCGTCATAACCTAAAGCATATCCTTCAGAATTACCAAGATCACGTCCATCTTGATGGCCATCATCATACCCTGTATCGTATCCGCGCGAATACCCAGCTGTATCACCTTGGGCCCGACCAATATCAAATCCACGAGTATACCCGCGTGCATCCCCATCAGAATAACCGTCGTTATAATCAGCAGAAGCAAAATAAAGCTTAGCTTCTTGAAAGCCTTCTTCTTTACCGTCTACGTGACCGTCATCATAACCCTCAACATACCCCTCTTCTTTACCTGCAGCAAACCCTTGAGCATAACGGTCGCTACATGAAACAGAAAGTCCAAGAAGAGAAACCATGCCAAGAATAACTAAACCTTTTTGTGTATTCATGCTTTTTCCTTTAAATAATAAAATCCCAAAGACAAACTTTGAGGTGTTGAAGTTATGGTCCAATACACTCACTCTGCATCTTGCTTAGGTCTGTGTGTAGGCCTGACTTAAGCAATTTACTTGCCAATTCTTCAGTATCACTTTGACACCAAATGAGTGGAATTAACGCATCATCCGGTGCGAACCGACTCCTTTACTCGGCTAAAGTGACTCTGAGTTTCAGGAAAAAAAGAAAATTCTTGGGGAGTGAAACGGCGCTGGATTTGATGAGTAGTTAGTAGATTTCTGGGCCATTTTTCACCATTTTTTAACATAAATTACTGCTATGACAGTAACTATAAGAAAAAGTTCTGCTTTTAATGACAACTTTAAAAAATCACCATAAAATTACCTAAATAACAGTAAAAAATCTAAAAACAGTACTAAAAATTAAAAGTTATGCTATATTTACTGTTATGCCAGTAAAAATAGAAATCAATTCCAATCTAGCCGAAATAATAAAGAAGACTCGGAAACTGGCAGATCTTAGTCAAATTGAACTCGCGGGAAGGGCCGGAGTAGGCAAAACGTTGATATTTAATCTTGAGAAGGGTTCTACCCAAATTAGCTTTAACAATATTTTAAAAGTGCTCAAAGTTCTCAATATCAAATTAGACTTCAAGCTCCCCTTTCATCATGGAAATGAAGAATGAAAAAAGGCGCAGTATTTATAAACGGAATAAAAGCGGCGGAGCTTATTGAGCATGATCGAAAGTCATACGAATTAAGCTACGATCAAGATTATCAAGGTCATGCGATTTCTTTAACTTTACCAGTAAGAAAAAAGACATTTATCTTCAATCAATTTCCCTTTTTTTTCGAAGGAGTACTCCCTGAAGGAATGATGCTTGATAGTCTTTTAAGAACAAAAAAAATTGATAAGGATGATTACTTCTCGCAACTCATGGCCGTAGGAATGGATCTAGTAGGACATGTTACAGTTGAGGAAATAAAATGATAAAACGATGCCTCCTCACTTACGAAGAACTGGAAGATAGAGAAAATTATTCACTGGCCGGTTTAAAGAAATTAAATGTCAGATTGAAAAATCTAAAACCATTCCCTTACGACCGCCAGGAACAAACACGAGAAGTACAAAGACATGCTGGTAAGATATCTATTCAAGGAATTCAACCTAAATTAAGTGCAACACTTTCTGTAAAGAATGAAAGCTTTGAATTGGTTGATAAGGATGGTGAATATATCATTAAGCCTCAAGTCAATGATTATCCTGAACTGCCGCAAAATGAAGATCTGACCATGCATCTTGCCCGAGTTGTTGGACTGAATGTCCCATGGCATGGGCTTATCAGAGCTAAAGATGATTCTCTACTTTATGTTATTAAGAGATTTGACCGATTAACCAAGAAGCACAAACTACCACAAGAAGACTTTGCACAGCTTCTTGGAGCGACAAGATCCACCAAGTATCAATCCAATATGGAAAAAGTATGCGAGATAGTCGAAGAATTCTGCTCATTCCCAGCATTAGAACTGGAAAATATTTTCAAACTGACACTCTTTTCTTTTCTAATTGGCAATGAGGACCTTCATTTAAAAAACTTTTCAGTCCAGACAACCCCTAAAGGGATTGTAAAACTGACTCCCGCTTATGATCTTGTAAATACCACCATTACATTAGTAGAACCCCAAGAGGAACTTGCACTCGAACTAAATGGCAAAAAACATGGCATAACAAAGAAAGACCTTATAGATTATTTCGCTCCAGAGCATTGTTATGTGCAGAGAGAGCAGGCCATAAAAATCCTAGATTCATACCTTAAACAAATTTCAACTTTTGAGACATGGATACAAAAGTCGCTCCTTTCAAAGAAAATGAAAGAAAAATATATGAAAGTCATTTTGGAACGAGCAGCGATACTTAAGTAAGAAGAAAGATCCATGCGAAATGTCCCAACAGCTCCTGGCGGAGATGGACCGCGGTTTTTAATGACAAATATTTAATTCATCTCAAAAGTTTTTATCATCCAGGAATTTTGCTCAAAACATAAAAACATAAAATCATGACTCCCGCTTTCTGTAGGAACGGGTGTCATTGCCTTACATGTCGGAGGTACCAAAATAGAGTTTTTGATGTTCGATACTAAACTTCCCTCTCGAACCTCAAGAAGATGTATACGATTTCCTGTTACCGACGTTCCATCAACATATAGGGCCGGTGACTGTATGCCATCACGCAAAGAAATCACTGGTGAATAAAGCTCAGAAAGAAGTTTTTGGGATAAAAAACTGTATCGAAGTTTAGGTCTCGAACTTTTTTTAACAATACCCGATTTTTGTGAAGTGATTGTGATGAGTTCTTCTCGAGTTTGTAGGATCGATAAGATTGAATCCGTTTGATCAAAACTTACAAGATGACCTGCTATTAGATCTGTCTCAGTATCATGACGGTAGATAAGCTGCCCTTTCTGTTCAAGATCTTTAGTGAATACAACTTTTGAACGAGTACGATCGTAAATATTAAAATAAACGTCGCCTTCAACTTTAAGGCCATCAGATGATATTTTATAAAGAGGATCCACATCATCAGATTGAAGAACCAATTGTGGTAACGCCTTCTGGGTGACATTAGTTTTATGATCAAAAGCATAAATAAAAAGTTTCCGAGAGCTTAATTCGCCTACAGATACAAGAACTCTTAATTGTGCTTTCATTCCATCTTTAGTAGAAGTTGGGAGAAGCTGCTCCACTTCAACTGTCTCATACCATTTTGATTTTAAATCTCTTTTTATATTTTCTGACCAAACATTTGTCGTAAGAGCACGAACCTGAAAGGTTCCATCGTCCATAGGTAATAAAGAATAAAGTCTTTTTTTGATTTGCACATCAAGTCGATCAAAGGCCGTAAGAACTTGATCAGCTTTAGGTAGCTGACCATTTGTAACAAAAGCAGGAACCATCATGGGGCCTAGTGACTTATGTTCATGACGGATAAACGAGATGTCATTCATGCTTTCTAAATACAGATCCATTTTTAGTGCCACGTCCTGAAACTTTGGCCACACGGGATTCATCTCATGATTATAAAATGAGAAAATAAAATAACGTTTATCTTTTTCCCCTGCGAGTGCTTGAACCATATAATCTTCTTGCCCATCAAAATTCACATCCACTCGGATGAGATTAACCATCTTGATGGCATGCTCAATTAGGATTTTTTTAGGAGCTTCATCATAACTTTGGCCATGCCGGTTATAGATTGTGATCTCAAGCTTAGGTAGATCTTTATCGACCTTGATAATTCGGGACATGAAAAAATCATGTTTTGTGCTTTTTGAGTAAGAATCCACCGTGCTGATGAAAGGAACAATGTCCCCTTCTTTAACGACTCCCAAAGGTAACGCCTTATCAACAAAAGTGAATTTAAGTGTTTTTAATTTGGGGTCCGTACGAACATCTCTTACGACAGGGATCTCGTTGAAATAGCTATGCGTTTTATCCCCTTCAATGATGGTGACCTTCATTTTAATGTCGCTTTCAGCATAAACATTAAGGATTTTAACTGGAAAAACAATTTCCTTCACTTTATTGGATGAAATATCACTCACTGTTTGAGCTTCACTTGAAAACTCAATTCCATCTGATAAACTTTCAAGCTTAACCTGGAACTCTCCAGAAGGAAGTCCGAAATTTCTTACAAGTATGGCAATTTTTGTTTCCGTTTGGTCGGCCTTTACAACAATTTGTCTAACCCGTTTGAGAATCGGACGGATTACAGGAGCAGAGATCTCTTGCGAAAGTGATTCCCAGGTAAGATCCCCTCCTAAAACATATTTTCGTTTATCCAAACTCGTTTGAGATTGGTAAACACGAGCAAATATTTCGTCTATTTTAATTTCTGGTTTCATCGCGCGCAAAGATGCAAAAAGACCGGCCACAAATGGAGTGGCCTGAGAAGTGCCACTCTTAATATCATAACCAGGAATGGCAAAAAAATCTGGTGAAAAGATCATTGGAATCGTACTTAAAATACCTTCACCCGGGGCGATAGTATCAACATGCCCACCATAATTAGAGAATCCGGCCATTTTACCATTTAAATTTGAGGCCGCTACACATACGACACCATCATAGGCACAGGGGAAAAGTGGTTCATGATTATTATTATTTCCTGCTGCTGCCACAATCACGACTCCTTGCTCAAGGGCAAAAGTCACAGCATCTCTAAGGTACTTTGTTTCAAGAGATCTGGGCCAACCTAAACTCATGTTGATGACTTTAGCACCATTTTTTGTGGCATAAAGAATACCACGTGCAAAAGCTTCAGAAGAGGCCACTTCGGATTTTGATTTTGCATCTTTAATGACTTTCACTGGCATAATCAAAGCATTAGGTGTCACACCAACAATGCCACGATTGTTCTGACCTGCGGCGATGATCCCGGCCACATGAGTTCCGTGTCCATCAATGTCTGAAACATCTTTTGCAGCATCAGAGTCGATAGATTCAGTAAAATTCCATCCGTCACAGTCACCAGGAACATCATTTTTATCATTATCAATTTTAGCGTCTAGGCCGCACTCTTTCTCATTTTTCCAGAGATTCTCTTTCAAATCGGGATGAGTGAGGTCAATGCCTGAATCAAGAACGGCGACAATCACTCTACTTTTTGAAATATTTGGTAAAAGTTTAGTCCAAGCAATGTCCTTACCAAAAGTGCCCACCATAGGTAGGTTATGAATATCATCTTTCTCTCGTAAGAAGGTTTGCCCTTCATTTTGAAGACCCCACTGATAAGGAAAGAGTTCATCAGAAACGATACGAGTCGGATTATTTGATGGCAAGAGTGATAATTCTTGTAACTCAAATGTCGGTTCAACATTTTTTACCCAAGGCAGATTCAAAAGGACCTGTTCACTTTTTGCTGACACCACATAATGTTTGGCAAAAGCTTGTTGGCCAGAGAAAGCAAACTTTTCTATATGAAGTTTAGTCCTTTTAATTTCTTTAATAGATAAAACATGTTTGGCCTCTACAATGTAACGAGAGGCGTGGGCAGCGGGGATCAAGATAATAAAAGCAATTAATAAAGCTTTCATATTAAATTAACCTCGTCATCATCCAATAAATAAAAAATTCACCTTCTAGCATATTAAGCTGTTTCTGCATTTGTACAACTGGACCCAAAACCTTTGAGGAACCATATTCACCTAAACTATTTGAAACGAACGGACGGTCCCCATCTTCATCTCCTTCACGAAAGCCATCAACATTGGCCTGCATAAAAAGGTTCTCTTTCCCTCCCATCAATTGGCACATGCCTTCTAAATTGAGTGTCTTTTCAGCATACATAAATGCTTTAATGAGGGCCTTGTTAGCTGATTTTTCCCATTCCCAACTTTCGTAGCGACGGTAAGACTTCATGAGATTCAAAAATTTAAAAACACCCGTTTGCTCATCTTCTAACAAGGCCGGAAAAACAACGAGGTTATTCTGGGCCTTGTGTTTGCGATAAATTTCTTTAATTTCTTCTTCTGTCAGAGAAAAAAGATGATCAATCCCTGCGCGATAAAAAAGTATATTGACTGATATATTATAAAGATAAATCTGACGTGTATCATTAAGGACAGGAGCATGAAAAAAGTCATGCCGATAGCGCATTTTCATTTCTTCTAAGATTTTCTCAGCATTCTGACGATTAATACTCCAGCCATTTTTAAGTGATGTTATTTTAATAAAAGGCTCAATCATGCCACCTTTAGCATCCACTTCTTCATCAAAAGTGCCAAACCTTGTTTGGGAAGTGCCTTTAAATGAATAACCCGCATTTGAACCTGAGCCATCATTAATGTTGATGTTTTGTTCAAAGATCATGGATATCCAATTGGTGATCATGGAGGCCACATAGGACTGATAATTTTTTCCTTTGGAGGATCCATAATACTGTCGACGATAATAACGTTCTTCGCCCTGGGGATGAATGAGAGTCATTGAAGTTGAAGAGTTAATATGTTGCCATTGCCAGAATAAAAATCCGGCCTTCGGATTTGATTCTGTAAATGAGTGCAGTAATGTATAAGGTTTAGTATTTTCAACTTCATCCATCTCACTGGTAGATGAGAAGACGATGGCCTTTCTTAATTGAGCTGCATTTTCTAGGACTTTAGGATTTTCCGGATGTAAGTTTAGACTGTAAAACTTCACACGAGCATGCCCACCTGATTTTTTATAACTCAGTTTAACCAGGGGAATGAGCGAATTAAGTTCAAAACCAACACCAATTGAGCCATTGTGAGCGAGATCTTTATAAATTTGAAATTCATGCGCTGACTTACGGTGAACATGAAATCTTGAAACAACAACATGGCCTGGTAAGAGCCCTAGAGAGGCCTTAACAATAAGACGGTGGCCAGCTCCAAGTTCTGCCCCTCCTAATACCCCCACACTGTCGGTCACAAGTAATGATTCACCCACTTCCATGGCATCTTTGAATGGTTTTAGGGCCTCTTCAATTTTTTCTGCCTTTAATTTTTCTGAAGCTGTTGGATCAAGAGTTAAAATTGTCGCCTCATGAAGTTTTTTTCCGTAGTTTAATTTTACTAATGGAACAAACATATTCTTAAATGGATACTTAAGAGATTTTTGAATATTGGTGACAGGTCTCAGATGCGTGTAACTTCTCACGAGATTAACTTCACCACTCAGACGTCCAGTCGCTACCGAGGTGATTCCAGTCATATTAGTTATTCCGGAAAAAATTCCTAAAGCTCCCCCTGTTAACAACGAATCAATTGAGAGTCCTACGCTGGCCGAGATTCCGGCCCCGACGGTAACACCCACTGTATCGGCAAGCTGAACCAAACTATCTGTTCCAAGGTAAGTTCCTGTAACGATATTACGAGACAAAATTAAGTTTCCTCCAACTGTTGGCATAACCCAACCTTTCACGGCAACTGTAGAGGGGGCCCCAAACTCAACAGATTTTTTAGCGGCTTGATCTAATACACTTTGAAACTTTGTAGAATCCGTAACATCAGCTTCCCATTTGATATAGGGAATCGCATTTATACCCGAAACCGCCAGATCAAGGGCGACAGAAATCGTTTTAGATGTAACCCAAGATTGAATTTCTGAATCTGATAGTGGTGAATCTGGATCACCAAAGGCAAAACGGCTGGCGTATCCATCCCAGCTTTGTTTAGTCAGTTTACCTTTATAAAGATCCACTCCATTACTAATCTGCGAATCAATTTTGAGTTCTTTATGATCGATCTTAAAGAGCTTCATAACTGAGTTTCTTCTAGAAATGATTTTTTCCACTAAAATCATTTGCACGGCCTTAGGCACATGACTTGAAGACACAATTTCTTCCCAATCAGCACGAGAGAGTTTTTCAATTCGTCTTGAGATCCAACGGGCATCATCCCAAGTACACTGATACTCTTCTGCCGTATTATTATTTAAAAGTATTTGATTATTTAATTCAACACCCGCATGCCAACGAAGCATGTTCACACTCTCTGTTAAATTAACAATGGTCAATGGGACCACTAAAGAAGAAAGGAGCCTTCTTCCTTGGATCATCTCAGCAATATTTTTTGGAGAAATGATGTTAATTGCTAGGTTATAATTAGCATTATTCGAATTCATCACCACAACGTCCTGTAACAGCAGCTTATGGTCTTCTAGTTCCTCAATGATCCAGTTTTTAGTATTACCTACTTTGGCCACATTGTTCATATAAGAGATAAACGTTTTTTTCTCAAGTTCACTTTTAAAACGAATAATCACGTGTGGAAGGTATTTAACAGGAGGAATGCTGTAACCAATTTTCCTTAATAGACTTTTTGCCAGCAAAACTGAATGCACTGATTTATCTATTAGGATGTCATACTTTTTCTGATCACCAGAATTATTTTGTATATTAAAACGAAATACTCCAGAAGTTGTGGCGATAGGAGAATCATAATCAACTTCATCCATATCATTTATGGCAATCTCATCTTCGGGCAGTTGTTTAGGAAAGGTATTTTTCCAAAGGTCTGAACTCTCACTAGGATTTAATGTGGAAATATCAAAACGACCTTTATTTGATTCATATAAAGCATGAACTTCATCTGGCATAAGCTCATGACCAGATCTCACAAGGTCTATGGCCGGATCATTCATGTACTTTGTAGGAATGCCCACAACAGCAAAAACAAATGAAGACCAGAGACTTAATAGAACCATAAAAAATAGCTTCATTGAAAGATCTTACGAGGACATCTGACTCACTGCAACAATAGTGTAATTTTAACAGGATAAGGGACTTAAGGGAACACTCTTACAAGGCATGAAGTTGAGATCCGCGGGCCCTAAACTCTCTTGAAAGTTTCTGAATCAATATGCCTTCAGGTGAGGTCGGGTCTTTCCAGGTCATTTTGAACTTATTAGGCCTGTTTTTTAACTTGTTGCTGCTCGAGCTTTGTAATACGGGCCTGCATGTCCTTGATAAGCTTTTCAAGCTCTTTAGTGCCATTACCTTTAAGATAGGTCGACTCTTCAAGTGAATATATCTCTAGAAGCCTATCATTAATAATCTTTTGGTAACCAACACCCAATTTCTCAGACTCACGCTTGGCCTCATTAATAACCCTTAGATCAAGCCTGATTGTGACCTTTAGCTTATCCTCTAGGCCGCCAATACGATCAGCTAAATCCAACGATAAAATGTCTTTCCGCCCGATCTTATCTTTAGGAATTCTTTTTAAAGCTTTACTAAATTTTTCTCTCTTCGGATTAGGCATAATGCAACTCCTGCCAAACGGCTAATAGATATTCGTCATTGGAAATATCACCCTCATTGGGTTCATTAAAAATAAGATCTCCAATAATATTCATATCTTTTTGAGAAAAGCCCTCAGTAATCACTATCACATCAGACCCGTCTAAAAATATTTTCAACTCAGGGAAAACCTCACTCGATTTTCCTTTAGTTTTTCTGCTTTTCTTCGATCTCACATGACAATGAGCTTTGCCATGTTCACGAGGCGGAGGAAAAATTGAAATTGTCAGCTCGTCACAATCAATTATGACCCCAACACTTCTACTTAAATTCCGTGTTGGACCTTGGTTCTTGCTTAATTTTTCAACCACCCCTATTCTCCCACATTTATATTATAGCTCATTACGCCATAAATTGCCATACGATGCCATCTAACTGTAACTACTTACATTTCTTGAGTAATTTCGATTAGGAATTTCCATTTTATTATGATCTTTGAGAACACCATTGGCCCAGGATCCAAAGCGTATTCAATAGTTCCTTTATCATTTTCAACAACTATTGTAGGACTTCCCATTTTTTTCTTTTGTATAAGATCTTGCGTTGGGTAACTGCTCCATTCGTTATAATGTTCTTCAATTGAATCGGGTAATGTGATCGCAGGTGTCTTGTTGTCGTTTACCAAATACAACCAATCTTCATCAGTCAAAAGATTTTTATAGGCAAAACATCCAACAGATAGAATTAAAAATAGAATTGTGACCATTTTTTTCATGAATATCCCTTACAACGAGTCTCTAAATGAGAGTCTGTACATGCCATGCATTTTCCTGGATTTCTATGTTTTGCACCTGAATTGGCCACTTGATTGATCTTCTTTTTAAAACTGAAAAAGGATGGAGATATTTAAATATAGGCGGTGTCGTTATAAGGCCTAGGTAGATAGACTTTCATCAACCGAGTTATCTTTCGGGCCCAGCGCAAAAAAAAAGGCCGCTCTTTCGAGCGACCTTCCTATCATTAAACCTCAGAGCTACTAGTTACAACGTCTGAATTGTAATTGGTAGATGATTCCTGCACTGATATCGGCCGAGTCTACTGTGGCGATAGCATCAGTTTGACGGTTAGTGTTTCTTACCATCATGCTTGCGTTCACTCGTAGATTTACGTCAGCTCCGCATGCAGACCAAACTAAGGCCTGAACTCCTAAAGTATTATTAAAAAGGTAGTCTTGTTCTGTTCTTCCAGCAAACTGGCGAGTAAATCTAGGTCCAACCATCCCTGCGAAAAAATATTCAGCACTCAAAGTTGCTTGTGATTGAGATGGAAGTGAAACAAATCCACGATAATCAACCGCAATGATTGAAACACTCATTCCATTTGGGACATGTACCGGAACCGCGATATTACAACTCTTACGATCAATTGTTTTACCAACTCCAGGTCCTGCCTCAGTTAAGAACTGATCAAAAATAATAGAGAGAGATTTATTGTCCGGCGATAATGCTACAGAGGCAGTTCCATTTGGACATCCGTTACCACCATAGGCCGGGTAACCAAGCTGGATATCATCTTGTGCGAAAGAAGTTAAACTAGCGGCAAGAACTGAAAGAGTAACAATTTTTTTCATAACATTAAGCATAGAAAATCTCCTTTCTGCTTTGTTGGTTGGGTCGTCATGTCCCGGTTCGTACTTCCAACACTACACTCAAGAAATATTTTCTGTGAAGATGATAAATGTGGTTGTGTATTCAAAGTTGTCCACGTGGTCGATGAAGATATTTTACGTAGACCACGTGAACAACTTCATTTTCTCACTCTTTGTTTAGGCTTGATGAAAAAAAAGATTCCATATAAAAAGAAATCATCAGGAGGCCTCATGAATTTTTTCATCTCTCTTTTTTTTGTTTTTATGACCACCCACTTAAGTGCACAGGTGGTTTTTAATAATGTCACACATAGGGGAACAGGTTGTCCTCAAGGTACACTTTCCACTTCTATGTCACCTGATGGCACGTCATTTTCAGTTTTATTTGATGAATTCAGGGTTGAGGTTCCCCAATATGATGGAATTAATGACAATACTGAAACGAGACGAGGGGGTATTATCGTTAACCGTAACACTCCTTCAATTGCATATAAGGCCTGCCACTTAAGTTTCAGTGCTAACATCCCTGAAGGGACGATGGCCGACTCTTTAGAGATTACACTTACCGCTCGAGGGGCAACATATTTTGATCAAGGTATTGAAGGCTTTTTTGCTTCCATACTTGTGGGTTATGAAGGACTTTCTCGCTCTCGGGGTAGACCTACAATTGTCATTCAGAAACACTGGCGATCAGTTCGTTCTGAAGTTGACGATAACTGGACTGCGCAACCTGTCGCTATTGTTCCCCTAGGTTCGAGTTGTGCGACAAGTGGGGCGAGGAGTATCCGATTTGACTTAAAAAATCATATCAACGTTGAAATTCCGAATAATGATCTCACAAAGTCAGGACTTATCAGCATAGACTCAGCCGATGCAGCTGGACTGTTAAAATTTAAAGTTAGGACTCGCAGATGTGGTAGCACTTCGTCCCCTGCTGGGCGCAGACTGGCACCATAGTAACTACAATTTTCTCACACCATAAAATGTCACTATCTTTTAACCACCTCCTCTTGTTATGTATAGATCAGGAGGAGGTTGAATGCAGACAGAAAATTTATCAGTCCAAGAAAACGAACTCATACAAAGCTTACAAACTTTGATCATGACATATTTGGATAAAAACTCTAGTCTCACTATCAATGCTTTGGCCCAACGTGCGAACATTCCGGTAACTTCTTTAAGAAGACTTGCTAATGGACAGCAAAAAAATGAGATAGCTCCACACTCAGTTCTCAATCTCACAAGTTATTTATTAAAAGAAAAGAATCTTCAAAACCTTCTAGGAAAAATAGATCCTGTTATTGCCACTTTCCTTCAAAAACATTTTGGGAATTTTATTTTCTCATCTAGCACTCAAGCCGTTTATGAGTGTGACCTCAATAATGAACTTAAAGATCAGATCAAATATTTTGTGTATAAGTTGGCGGCAAACCACAATGGCACAGATTGGATGACTATCGTTGAAAGTTTTGGTTCTCAAGGAAAGAAAAAAGCTGAAGAAATGAAAATCAGTGGTCTTTTATTCGAAGAGAGCGGAAGACTTCATGCTAAAAATAAAAATTTCTCTCTCGATTTATCTGTGGCAGCTTCCCACCTACCAGATCTTGTTGGTTTTTATAAACCAGACACTATCACTGAGGGAAAAAACTCTTTTTTTAGTCTGAGTGAATCATTGACTGAAGAAGCAATCCAAGAAGTCAGATTACTTCAAAGAGAATGCGTAAAAAAAATTCATTCTGTAATGAATGATGAAAAAAACTTGGGGACAATACCCTACTTCACACTTAATATGGCCGAGACTTTTGTCTCTGAAAACTACGTAGGAGAACTACAATGAAATTTTTTATATTTTTCTTTTTCCTCTTGAACTCCCTTCCTGTATTGGCCATTTCGCGCCAAGAAGTGGAAACTCTCCTAAGATCAAAAAATATCTCTTTGAGAGGTCTTGAAGCTCAGGGTTCCGTGCTTCTTATGGGAGAGGTTACAGGACACGGCAAGGTCATACCGATGGATAAGGTTGAGGCCATTCTCACTGACCGTGAGGTGATCCTTCGACATGAAATCGAAAGCATCTCTCCTCATGGTCAAAGATCATTGTCTACAACAGATTCTATTCGAGGTAATGGCCGTTACATCCTCACTGAAGATGTTCAGGCGACCATTCTTTCAAGATAACCCTCAACTTTCTTTAAAAAATTTCTTTGCTTTGAGGAAAATCTTTTTTTAATTCTTTTAACAGTTTCGTTAGATGTTCTTCACCTTTGGTTTCAAGGGTGAAGTAAACATTTGTTCCTGTAATGCCTGTATTAGAAGAATCCCTGTCATGTACGACTTGCAGAATGTTGGCCCCCACATCTTTAATGATCTGGGTGAGATGATGAAGAATACCTGGACGATCTGCTATTGGAATAGAGATACGGACTTTTCGGTTAGATTCAATGAGACCACGGTCAATAATTCTTTCTAAAAGATTTACATCGATATTTCCGCCACAAATAATGAGTACCACTTTTTTATCTTTAAATTTTTTAGGATCTTTTTGAAACATTTGATCTAGGAGAGCTAAAGGAAGTGCCCCTGCTCCTTCGGCAATCACGCGGGCCTTCTCCATGAGCTGAAGAATGGCCCAGGCCAATTTTTCATCATCCACAGAGTGAGAGACATCAACGACTTTTTTTAAAAACTTAAACATATCCGCATTAACATTTTTAACCCGGATCCCATCGGCAAAAGTATCTGCTTTATCAATGGTCATAATTTTTCCCTTATTCAGGGAATCCACCATAGAGCTACAACCGCTGGCCTGACCGGCAATAATCTTGGCCTTTGAATGACTGGCCTTGATAACTTGACCTACTCCTGTGACCAGTCCTCCACCACCAATTGAAGAAAAAATATAATCCATATCAGGTATTTGTTCTAAGAGTTCCATGGCGATAGTACCTTGGCCCGCTATGACCAACGGATCATGGAATGGATGAACAAAATTCATTTTCTTTTTTTTCATCATCTCTTGAGCGTAAATAAAGGCTTCTTCAATACTTGTGCCGTGAAGAATAACCTTGGCCCCTAAAGCTTCCGTATTTCTAATTTTAGTCAGAGGTGAACCTTCTGGCATAACGATAGTGGCCTCAATACCGAAACGCCTGGCGGCCCAGGCCACACCTTGAGCGTGGTTCCCAGCACTCACAGCTAAGACTCCATGTTTTTTTTCTTTGGCCGTGAGTTGAGAAATTTTAAAAGTCGCTCCACGCATTTTAAAAGATCCAATAGGTAACATATTTTCAAGTTTGAGATAAATTTTGCAACCATATTGGTTAGAAAGCCATTCATTATAAATGAGGGGTGTTGGTTCAATAATCTCACCTAAAACTTTATGGGCCTTTTTGAATTGGGCCATATCTAGTTTCATTTAAAACTCCTTAAAAAATGAATTGCCACATAACTTGTCCCCCCAAAAAGGCAAAAATACTGGCCGCAAGTCTTAGGAGCCAGTTCTCGGGGATACTTTTCAAAAACTGAGAAGCAGTAAAAAAAACAGAACAAAAAACGGCCGTGATAATGCCCACTTCCAAGGCGATAAAATGAGCTTCTGGCATTGTTCCCAAACTTACACCGGCGGCCAAGGCATCAGCACTAGTGGCCGTTGCAAGAATCAAAAGAGGCACAAAGGCCCACTTAAATTCAGTGTCTCCTTCAGAAAAACTTTCTTGTACACATTTGATGGCCAATAGAAAAAAACATGAACCCACAAGAAATTGGAAAATATGACCGATAGAAGAAAAAGAAATAAGATAACCCGCATAACTACCCAGCCAGAGCATGAGGAACTGGAAAAACCCAAAAAGAAATGCGGTGATCAATCCTTTTTGCCATTTCTCCATTCTGGTGCTCTTTTTACAGAGAAGGCCATAAGCAAAACTCACAACTGCCGCATCCATGGCCAGGGCAGCACCTAAAATCAGTATTTCTGAAGGGAACATCTAAAATCCTTTTGAGACCTTACTATTTCATCATCTTACTAGTGAAAAAGCAAAATGATCATGTTACGATTTCAGAATGAAAACTTTTGAGCGTTTGCTCCTCATTTCCATTCTCGGAACTTACCTTGTCATTTTGGCCGGCGCTGTGGTCCGTGGAACAGGATCTGGACTTGGTTGTCCCGACTGGCCTCGCTGTTTTGGACAATGGATTCCCCCGATGGAAATCGGCGACCTACCGGAGAATTATAAAGATATCTATAAGATCGCTGGGAAGACTATTGCCGATTTTGATCCCTTTAAAACCTGGACTGAATACATCAACCGTCTCTTAGGTGTGCTTTTAGGTTTTGTCATTGTGATTCTTTTTGCTCTCTCTTTTAAGGTTAAACGTTTTGAGAGAAATCTTCCTTGGTTCTGTGGAGGACTTCTTTTTTTGATTTTTATACAGGGAGGAATTGGTGCCCTCGTGGTTTCTTCCCATCTAAAACCTTTTATCATCACTGTCCATATGTTCTTGGCCATTTTGCTTTTATTTGGACTTCAGTACTTAAAAAAATACTGTTTTGATCTACAGAACATGGCCATTGTTCCTCAGGTAGATCATAAGGCCCTCACTTTCACAAGAATCTTGGTTGGGCTCACATTTTTACAAGTTCTCATGGGAACACAAGTGCGTCAGCAAGTGGACCACTTTATGCGCGACACGATGACGGCCACGACTGACACAATTATTAGCAAACTTGGTCCTATGTTTTATGTGCATCGTTCATTTTCTTTGGTGATTGTGTGTATCTTTCTCTATCTTCTTTTTCATTTTCAACAAACCCGCTTTAATCGTGGGGCCTTTTTTATGACCCTCATGCCATTTTTTTGTGTCCTTGGTAACATCGCCACAGGCATAACTCTTAATTATTTTGGTTTTCCAGCTGATGTTCAGCCTCCCCATCTCTTTTTTGGCGTTCTGACTTTAGGTATTCTCTATAATAACTCTCTTTATCTCCAGGGTAGTCTCTTAGATGACTAAAAGGTAACTATGTTAGGATTCGTGGCGATCGGTTTAACTATCATGATGGTTTTTACACTTGTAAAAAACGCTCTTAAAGGTAAACAGCTATCGGCCGAAGATGTTTTCTCTGGAACTGTTGAACTTCTTATACCCGTGACTACACATTCAAATTTCCATTTTGCTCCTTGGAGAGAAGCCTTGAGTGATTTTAAAACCATGTCTGGCCGACTTAAAATTCATATCTTGATTGATGGACACAATCCTAAAATTGATCAATGGAATAATCTTAAATCCCTTTTTCCATTTATTGAAATTCAATGCTTTCTTATGCGTCCCCAGGATATAGATCCTGCCTCATGGATGATTGATCAAATGGTTTCAAAAGTCCGAAGTGATGTTATTATTATTGGAGATCCAGAAATTGCGGCTTCAGAGGTGGCCTTTGTTTCTACCGCCAAAATTGTTTCAGAAAAAAATGAACCGTATTTTATTCTTCCTCAGACGGCCAAACTAAATCCAGTAAATGAAGCCATTGCTGCTTTAAACCCTACTCTTTCTTTGACATCCGTTTTTGGTTTTAGAAAATTTAGAAAGGCCATTTCCCACCCTCTCATGAGTCTTGCTCAAGGCTGGATGGCCATGCCTCTTAATATCTTTCAAGAAATAAAACTTCAGGGCCCTGGGTTTCCATCTTGGAAACAATCCATGTCACGTCAATGGGATACGTTAAATAAGTCTTACCATTTAGCTTTTGGTGAAAAACATCTCAAACGTTTTTATGAAACAGATTTAAAGTTGCAGTTTGAATCTCTTACAAAAGATTGGGAATTTTATTGGAAAGAATGTGATCGCACGGGATTTTGGTTATATCTGGTTACAATTATCCTGTGGTCGTTTCCAATCATCTTTTTTTATTTTAATCCCTTCGCTTCCATATTAAGTGCAGTACTTCTTATTTTATATCGCTTTTTTACAAAGATTGTTTTTCAAGAAAGTTGGTCAGCACTCTTTTTACATTTTGTAGGATGTTTGGCCCTTTTGGGATCATTTGGAATCTGGGCCTTCTTAGGCCTTAAGTCTAAGTATAAGTCTCAAGGCCTCGGAAGCGTTTCTTAAAATTACGGAAGAACCAACAACTGTCCACCAACGTGCGCTGGGTGAAGGTGACACTTCATGGAAAAAAGACCATCTTTTGTGGCCTTAAATGTAACAACTTCTTTTTTTCCCTTCGCTACGTCTTTCCTGACATCAAAATCAGGAATATAAAATCCATGTATGCCTGATGGAACATTGTTAATCAAAGTCAGCTCAACATCATCACCTTTTTTAACAATGATCGTTCCTGGTAACCACTGTTTGACACCATCTGTCTCATAATTAACAAGGGTAATGGCACGCTTTTCAGCAAGAGCGGAGAAAGAAAAAACGAGGCAAGCTATCAAAATAACGTTTTTCATAAAATTCCTTTTAAGTGATCTTTCGTCTTACCATTGTTAATCAGCTTCAAAAGCTTTACAATAGCACAAAATAACTTTTAAGAAGGACGTTATCTATGGGTTTCGGACGTAAGAGCAAAGCTGTTAAAATGCTTCGCCGCAAGAGTCAAGCTAAGAAAAAAGCAAAAATCAAAGCTGCTAAAAAAACGACTAAAGCTCCAGCAGCACCTGTCAAAAAGAAGTAATTAGAACTTCAAAGTTAGCATGAAAGGTCCGAGGGATATTCTTTCGGACCGATCATCGATCTCTTCACAGTCAATTTATCTCTCTAAAAGTCCCTTCATCATTCTACGATTTGTTATTCACTTTCCCTGAGATGATCTTAGCAAAACAGTTTTTGCACATCTGCCACATTCCCGCTTATCATTACAGACAGATCAGTTATTCAGGAGGAAGAAAGTGAAAAACCATTACAAGTTATTGTTAGCACTCATCGCAGGGATAGGGTTGGGCGCAGTTGCTCATCCATATCAAGACACGAATTGGCTGCAGCAAGTCAATAATAATCTCATGGTTCCGACTGGCCAAATCTTTCTCAGACTTCTGTTCATGATCGTTGTTCCCATGGTTTTTTCGGCACTGGTTCTTGGTGTATTTGATCTTGCTCGTCATCAAGGAGTAGGAAAGATTGCTTCGAAAACTCTCATGTACACAATTATTGCTTCCACATTTTCAGTTTTGATTGGTATTGGTCTTGTGAACTTTTTCCGCCCTGGGGACGGATTTAAAGTTGATACGTCCATCTATGAAACTTCTAAGGCAAATGTTGATACGATTTCGGCCAATGCAAAGAACTCTAAAACCTTTGCTCAAGCAGTGGTAGAGATCATTCCTAAAAATCCTCTAGAAGCCGCTGTTCGTGCCTTAGAAGGCGAAATGCTCTCCCTTATGTTCTGTGCCCTCTTTTTTGGTTTTGCATTTTATCTTTATCAAAAAAGTGCTGGTGGTAAAGAGCTTAAGATCATGGATATCTTTGATGAGATCTTTAACGCCTCATTAAAGATTGTTGAAGTGGCCATGAAGATCGCCCCCTATGCCGTTTTTTGTATCGTCTTTAACACCGCTTTTAAGTTTGGTCTTTCGATCTTTGAATCACTTTTTTATTTCTCGGCCGTTGTAGTCGGTGGTTTATTGATCCAGCAGTTTGTTGTCTATGCCCTTCTTCTTAAATTTGTGGCCAAACGTTCTCCTTGGAAATTTTTCTCCGATTCAAAAGATGTCATGTTGTATGCATTCTCGACTTCTTCATCGAATGCTTGTTTACCCAAGTCTATTGAAGTAGCAGAAAATAAATTAGGTCTTACTCCAAGTATTTCTCGTTTTGTTCTTACTGTCGGGGCCACGGCCAATCAAAACGGCACGGCCCTATTTGAAGGTGTGACGGTGCTCTTCTTGGCCCAGGTTTTTGGTGTGGCCTTAGACATGGGTCAACAGGTTCAGGTAGTCGTGATGTGTATCATTGCAGGAATTGGTACTGCGGGAGTTCCTGGTGGATCACTTCCACTCATTATGATCATCATGAATGGTGTGGGAATTCCTGCAGAAGGCATTGCTCTGATTTTAGGTGTGGATAGATTTTTAGATATGTGCCGTACGACTCTCAATGTAAGTGGAGATTTAGTCATTGCTGCCTTAGTGGATGATAAAAAGGCGGCAAAATAAACGGACTCCGAAATTTCCCTAGGAAATGTGTCCTTAGTGCACCTTGCGTGGCAACAAGAGAGAAGATTCTTTTCAAGGGCAAGTGCTAAATGTTATAGATATTTGATAAATTTCAAAGGAAATCTCTATGTACAAGAAGGCCCTCTCTTCATTGACCATCCTCTTTTTTATGATGGGTTTTATCACTTGTCTCAATGACATCTTGGTTCCCTATCTTAAAGAAATTTTTGACCTTACCTATGGTCAGGCCGCCTTGGTACAATTTTGTTTTTTTGGTGCTTATGGAATCACTTCAATTCCTGCCAGTAAACTCATTGAAAAGTTTGGTTACCAAAAAGGCATGGTAACTGGTTTTGTTGTGACGGCACTAGGTTGTTTATTATTTTATCCGGCCGTTGTTTTTCATACTTATAATCTTTTTCTTTTTGCCCTATTCATTCTTGCCTCTGGAGTTGTACTTCTGCAAGTTGCGGCCAATCCCTATGTTTCAGTTATTGGCCCTGAAGAAACTGCATCTTCTCGTCTAACGATGGTTCAGGCATTTAATTCATTTGGGACTTTTTTAGCACCCTTTTTTGGTTCATATTTTATTCTTTCAAAACTAGATGTGACAACTAACGCTCAAGGAGTCATCTATCCTTATCTCATCATTGCTGCCACTCTTGTAACCATCGCAGTTGTTTTGGCCCGAATGTCATTACCAGCTATTCAAACTTCAAAAAAAGAATCTGGCACATGGTCTTCAGTGCTTAAAGAACCAAATCTGATTTTGGGTATGATTGGAATTTTTACGTATGTGGGCGCAGAAGTTTCCATTGGAAGTTTTTTAGTAAACTACGTCATGGAACTTCATCCAATGGCAGAGACTCAAGCAGCCAATCTTGTAGCAATCTATTGGGGTGGCGCCATGGCCGGCCGCTTTTTGGGAATTTTAACTTTAAAACATTTTTCTCCTGGAAAAGTTTTAAGTGTTCATTCAATTCTTGCGATTATACTCATCCTCATCTCTATTAACTCTCGCGGTGATGTTGCCATTTATAGCATGATCCTAGTTGGATTTTGTAACTCCATTATGTTCCCGACTATTTTTACTTTAGGGATTAAAGGACTTGATTCATCAGCGCAAAAAGCATCTGGACTATTGGCCACGGCCATTTTAGGCGGAGCGATTATTCCACTTCTCACCGGACAAATGGCCGACTCTGTAGGCCTTCGTATGGCCTTTATCTTACCAGCACTTTGTTATGGATATATCGCGATTTTCGGTCTCAGAAGCCGTTAAAGAACTGTCCAACTAAAGTTCTTAGAAGTCTTATTACCAACAACATCTTCAATGCTCACTTCAACCTCATGAGGACCTGGAGTGAGCTTCATCAAAGCTCTTGGATCTTTTACTGTAAAATTAAGATTAAATAAGAATTTTCTGCACGAATAATTACCGCAGGTTCCTTCCATATAAAAATCATCAATGTAATCCGTATCATTTTTTCCAGAAGGAAGGTGAATGAACTCCCAAACAAGCTGTTCTTCACCTTTATCTAATCGATAAGAAATTTTGTGTGGAGGAAGCAAAAATTTATGATGAAGTGTCAGATCACTCGCCTCCATATAGAGCGCATGTTGACCTTTTACTGCCTGGCCTTCAATGGGCCTATGGTTCTTGGCCAGACCGATTTTGTTAATAACTGGGGACACCGTATCACTCAATGGCTGCATCATGAGAAAAGGATTGATGTACTGGCCATCTTTTCCAACAACAAGAAGGTGGAGATGGTGATAAACCTCACCATAAGAGGAAATTTCCCATTTAACGACGTTCCCGATGATGGCCCCATCAGAGATCTTATGTCCTGATTTATAAGCATCTTTGATTTCAGAAGGGATCGAATTCTTATCCACATGATGGTATTTCCAAACAAAACCTTCATTGTCTTGAATCGCAATTTCCCAATAATGATCATCGCCCTTAACATAGTTTTCTATGTTAACGATTTTTCCACCAGCAGCAGCATAAATGATTTGATTGGGCACGGAACGAATATCCAAACCATCATGCCAATAGGGAGAAAAGCTGTAGTTTTGAAAAGACTGCATATTGTGACCAATGGACAGAAGTGGGAAAGGCCAGAGGTGGAAGCGTTGTTGAGTAAATGAAGCAGTGGCCATTTTATCTGCCTTCGTTCTCACTTCTTTTACGTGCGCCAGGGCCATGGTCGAGCTTAAAAGAAGCAATAGGATAAACTTCATAAAACCTCAGCGGATAAAGTTTTGATAAACATCGTCTTGGAAAATTCCAGATATTTTGAGTCCAACCTTTAGGTCTTTTTGTTTTCTACGCATGAACTTAGGATCAAGTTCATTATTTATATACAGAACTTCTGCCATAATGGGCATGGAGAGCTTCATTTGTTCTAAATGAGTGATCCAGAGAATTCTATTTTGTTTTAAAAAAGAACGGTTAGACTCAGAAACTACAAGTCCTAAACCATAAGGTGAGGCATCGATCACGCGCATGGTGAGTTCTTGTGCATCTTTTTGTACTCCAGTCAGAGAAGGCCTAATCGTGATGCTTCTTTCAATATTAGGATCAAAAGTAATTCGCCCTGCCTTCCTAAGTTCTTCAGAACGAATTTCAGATGGAAAAGAAAAATGTATGGCATGTTTAACCAATCTAAATTCTGGAACTTTGAAGACACTTGTTCGATAATCCAACTTCGCGTAGAGCTGAAGAGATGTATCAATTTTAAAGCGGTTATGATCATAAAAGGCCACCACTCCCCTTGAAACAAAATCAATTTCAAAGTGATTGATAGGAACGATATTTTTTCCAAGAGCATGGGACTGCCACACAATGTTTTGAACTGAATTTGTAGATTTTTGTAAAATCCTCAAGATCTCACGGTATTCAGAACTGGCTCGAAAATTTTCTAGATTTAAAGACATAGTTAATAGCTTCCTAAAGTTGCCAAGGTTTGACAACATTAAGCAGTACCCGTCTTTTTTATTCAGGTACAGACAATAATCTTCAGACTTAGTTTTTTATATGAGAAGCTATTCTTCGAGAGGTGCCATATGAAGATTCTAACTTTGGCTCTTATTCTATTTCTGTTCTGTGGCTGTGCCGCTAAAAAACTGATCGTTAAAAATGCTGACTCTCTTCTCCAGTATCAGATTGAGAAATACATTCCGCTTAATTCTACTCAAAAAAAAATTCTGTCCATGGATGTGGACCGATTCTTCAATGAAAACAAATCCCGTGTTCAAGAACTTTTACCTCTCATTGACTCCATAACATTAGAGGCCACTGGCAATATTCAAGGCCAATTTGATGAGATGACAAAATTTGTAAAGTTAATCTCAATGGATTTATCCAAAGTCCTGACCAAGCAACTGGCCACATTAAGTGTTGAGCAACAGAAGGATTTTTTTAAACGCATAGACAAAGAAAAGACTCATCTAGCAAAAAAAAATAAAAAGAAACAAAGTCATGAGTTTGAAAAACGGTTTGAGGTCTTTTTTGGAAAAATGAATATTTCTCAAAAAAATCTATATGCCGATTATCAATCCTATTTTAATCAGCGTTTTAAAGAGAGAATGAAGCGCCGTGAAATACTCCATCAAGAAATAAGAACGATATATGTTCAAACTCAAGACAACGAAAAAACTCGTCAAGATAAAATCAATGACATTTTGACCAATTATATCCAAAGACCCTATGAGAATGAAAAAAGCATCGAGATCATCAATAAACTTATTCCTACACTAGGCAAGGAGCAGCGGATTCATTTTAAAAAAATGGTACAGGATTTAAAAGAGCTCTTAGGTTACTTCGTTGAAAATAAGTATTAAGTCATTGTATCGATCACTGTCCTAGTATAAAAACAACAAAAATTCTCCGCAGTTATATAATGTCAAATTTCCCCAACATGTCGCAAGCTGCCCCAGTGAGACTGCTTTAATAATGAGTTATGGCCGGCATCAGGTTTGCTAATTATGGACCATGAGTTTAAAGGAGAAATCATGTTGATGAGCAGGCAACCCAAAAAAAAGATCCGTTATGCCGTGGTGGGCCTGGGATACATCGCACAGATTGCGGTTCTGCCATCTTTTAAAAATGCACGAAAGAACTCCAGACTCGTTGCTTTAGTCTCGGGAGATAGAGAAAAACTAAAAAAAGTCGGTGAAAAATATAAAATTGATAAATGTTATCTTTATTCGGAGTTTGAAGATTGTTTGAGACGAGGTGAAGTAGATGCCATCTACATTGCAACCCCAAACTTTTATCACCGCAATATTATGGAGACTGCTGCCAAATATGGTATTCATGTCCTATGCGAGAAACCCATGGCCGTGACAACGGAAGACTGTCTTGGAATGATGAGTGTTGCAGAAAAAAACAACATACAACTCATGATTGCATATCGTCTACATTTTGAAGCTGCCAACCTCGAGGCCATCAAAATCACACAATCAAAAAGGATAGGAGAGGCCAAGATTTTTAACTCGGTTTTTACGATGCAAATAAGGGATCAAAATAATATTCGTTTGCACGAGAGTGAAAAAGGTGGTGGCCCCCTATACGATATTGGGATCTACTGTATTAATGCCGCTCGATATCTTTTTAAGTCTGAACCCATTGAGGTATTTGCCATGTCAGGAAACAGCAGAGACTCACGATTTAAAAAAACCGATGAGATTGTCTCGGCCATTATGAAATTTCCTGATGGAAAGATGGCAAATTTCTGTATTAGTTTCGGAGCATTTGCAAGTGCTGACTATGATCTTATAGGGACGAAGGGTCGAATTCGTCTTGAAAAAGGATATCAATATGCCTATCCCATGACCCTTAAAACTTATGAAGATAAAAAAATTACTACTAAAAAATACGCTAGGAGAGATCAATTTTCTCCTGAGCTCATTTATTTTTCTGAGTGTATACAAAAGAAAAAAAAACCTGAACCTTCAGCGGAAGAAGGATTAGCAGATGTTAAAATCATCGAAGCTCTCCTACTCTCCTTAGATTTGGGTTCGCCTATTAGACTAGACGAGATCAATAAAAGAACACGTCCTAATGAACAACAAAAAATAACAAAGCCTTCCTTTGCTAGGCCAAAACTATTTAATGTTGTCGCTCCATCAGGAGAAAAGCAATAAGGAGTTTTTATGTTAGAATCATTTTTTCATAAAAAAGAATCAGATATCGTGCCTATTCTTAAAAAACTTTCTGGGTATAAGACTGCCATTTTAGTCTCTGATGGTTTTGAAGCTTCAGAACTTTTTGAACCTAAAAAGGCACTTGAAGAGGCGGGTTGTGAAGTTCATATCATTTCTTTATCTGAAGGAAAAATTAGAAGTTTCTGCCACAACAGTTGGGGAAAGGCCATTTCAGTAGACTTTAGTGTACATACGGCCGATCCTAGAGAATATGATTATCTCATGCTTCCAGGTGGGGCCTTGAATTCAGATCATTTAAGACAAGATGCAACTGCGATCGCATTCATGCAAAATTTTATTGATCGAAAAAGACCTATTGCGGCCATCTGTCACGGGGTCCAGCCTTTAATTGAAACTCACTTCCTCAGAGGTAAAACCCTCACGTCTTGGCCCTCAATACGAACAGATATCACTAATGCTGGTGCCATTTGGATTGATAAAGAAGTCGTTTCTGATCACCGTCTGGTTACAAGTAGAGGCCCAGCAGACCTCAAGGCCTTTAATGAAGTGATGCTCAGAGAATTTACTGCACATAAAGTCCACGAGGCCATTCCCAATATTGAAAGTTATGTGGCCACGCTATGAAAGTGACATTAATACTCTTTGTTCTTTTTTTTGAGCAAACAGTATGGGCCGAAGGCCGAGATGATATCTGTGAGTCAATGGTTCCCAAAGGAAAGCTGGTTGAAAAAGATGGTCGAGAGTACAAAATTAAAACTCGTGCTGGCACACGTATTACGGTTGAACTTTACCGAAACGGAAAACTGGAAGAAGCTTCAGGTAAAAACCTCAACCGTGGTGATGATTTTGAACCAGGCCAAGGACTCATATCTCTTACGACTGCGGCCCAAGCTGCTACCATTCCAGGCATCAACTTGGAAACCAGATGGAGCCTTGATCATGATAAGAAACTGGGATGGATTTATGAATTTAATGGCGAACATAAAGGTGTGGAGACAGATATCTTAGTTGATGCTCGTAATGGGAAAGTTATTTTAAATCACGAAGATTTATAACTTTCTTTTCAAATAAGAGTTGTTATTGAGCTTGATGTCTCCAGAAGTCTCAGCGATAAAACGTCTGTATGTATTCACTTTTTCATCATCCCAAAAAACAAAATACCCAAGAAATATTAAGATTAATTTGTATTCCTCTTTTATTCTACAGGACTATGATGGTCCTAATAAAGGAGTCAGTATGAAATCTCACAATTTTGATTTACAACACCTGGCCCAGTTAATTTCACAGACTAAATTTACAATGCTCACAACTGTCAATGAAGACGGAAGTATGCAAAGTAGACCTATGGCCAACCAAAAAATTCATCTCGATAAATTTAATGGTGTTTTATGGTTTTTCACGAAAAAAGATTCTTTTAAAATAAAAGATCTTAATTTATCCGAAGATGTGAATCTGGCGTATTCAAATCCGGACAAACAACAATATGTTTCCATCTCAGGGAAGGCATCATTAACTACGGAAAAAAAACTGATCAAAGAATTCTGGACACCCGCTCTTAAAACTTGGTTTCCAAAAGGTGTTAACGATCCCGAGATTGCCCTTATTCGTGTAGAAACAAAAAATGCTGAAATCTGGGAAGGAGTTCCAAATAAATTGGTTCAGGCCGTTTGTATGATGAGAGCTATCCTGACGGGAAAATCATACTCACACAATGCTCATCACAAACACATTCATCTTCAAACTTAGGAGTATGTATGAATCTTATTCAAGAGCTTCAAAATATATTTCGAGAATTAAAAAATATTTGGTCTCATGAAAACATCGTCAGAGATGATCAGCAACATAAAATGACTGAGGAAGAAATACTAGATCAGGCCTTAATTGAAAGTTTTCCTGCTAGTGATCCTCCGGGATACTATTCTAAGTCCACAGAAGATAAATTCTTGCACCAATCAGATTGAAATCGTGAATGCCTTAAACCAAAAGGTATGTTAAGTTTACGCATAGTCTACATTCGTATGTAAAAGAATCATGGTTTTTGTTATTATTACGCCATGCGTAACAACTTTAACTGCCTAAAATTACTCGCTTTAAGCTATGCTTTACCTGCCTTTGTTTGGGGGCAGACAAATGTCGTGACAAAATCTCTACCCGAAATTGAATTTAATCATTTAAACAAATATTTAAGTTTTGAGCTCTATTACACTCATGACTACGTTTCCAATACTGGTGGTGTTAAACAAGGACCACGAAACATTGGTGCTATCGACATGTATCTTGAATCTGATCTAAGTAAATACAGTGGCATTCAAGGTGATTTTCAAATTCATTATCTGCATATCCATGGCAATGATCAACGTGGTCAAATTGGAGATCTCCAATTTGCCAGCAATATTGATAGCCCCACTCAGATTGATCGAATGGCAGACCTTTGGTACCAACAACGCTGGAGTGATCAATTCAAAACCTTGATTGGCATACATGATATGAGTATGGAATTTAATACCACCCCAAGTTCATGGAAATTTCTTAATGCTTCTTTTGGGACGGCAGCAGATCTTACTTATGCTGGCCCTAATGGACCTTCCATTTACCCAGTGACGGCCGTTGGTTTCAGGGCAAAATATGAATTAACTGACTACACTAAAGTCATGGCAGGTATTTATGATGCCAATCCTGGAGGGGAAGAAACATTCAGAAGTTTCCACTCCGATATCGGAAATACTGAAGGCTACATGGCCATCGCTGAAATTTATCAAAAAATCAAAAAACAAAAAATTGGTTTTGGTGGATGGACCAATGAGAAAAAACAAAGTCGTCAGCAAAAAGCTGAGGATCCAACACCTTTTGGGTTTTACACCATGGCCGAAAAATCTTTATCTGATAGTTTATTTACATTTGTCAGGTATAGCTGGGCCACTCCTGTGGCCAATCCCATACAGAGCAATGCTGTCACAGGTTTGATGTATCGAGGATTATTACAAACTCGAAAAAATTTGGATGAAGTGGGTGTGGGAGTTTCACAAATTCATATTGCTAAAAAATTTAGAGACTCACTCAAAGAGGAAAATGAAGCTTCCTATGGCCCAAAAGAAACCGTTTATGAATTTTATTACCAATTTCGACCCACAAAAATCATTACGTTTCGACCAGATTTTCAGTTTATTAAAAATCCCTCCGGGGCCCGAGAAGTTGATGACGCCATGGTCTTTGCGTTGAGAACAGTTGTTGAAATTTAAATAATAATTGCCAAGAGATGTCACTTATTAACCTTTTAATAAAAACATCTCTGGCACATCCTTCAATATTTAATGAGAATGATTCATTCTTTCTTTTTCATCAAGATGAAATGATTGGCAATCAACACTCAGCTCTGTCATTTTTTTGTCTACGCAGGCGATAAAAGCATCGTCATTGCCTGTACAGGCCAAAGAACGGATTTCTTTAAAACACTTTTTTTCTTGTTCACGGTTACCATGACTCTCCAGGGTCCCTGGATCTGAAAAAACACCAAAAGAAATAACTAAACCGAGTATCATTATCATTTTTTTCATAAATGTTCCTTTATTATAAGAATTTTTTTCCGAGTTCACCTATGATGTCACCTATTGCATAAGGTACAGAGTAGTCTCGGCTTACTGAATAAGATGAAGCATGTGAGAACCCTAATTTGTGTAACCATTCATGGAAGAGATTATGGGCAACACCAGCAGCATTATAAGAATTGAAGAACTTTGTATTCACCCAAATTCTTTTGCTATTAGAATAGGTATACCCGACGGTTGAGGTAAGATTATTGGTATACATCTCAACCTCTAGATCCATCCTATTATTTTTTGCTGGCTGAAGAGATTCAGCACCATCTAAAATCTTCTGATAAATCTGAGCATTCGTAAATCCAGCGTTATCAACATAAGTCTTTGAACCATTGTAGGTGTGATTTAAAACACGATTTCGAAATTCTTCAGTGGCCACGACCTGTTTAACAATTTCAATGGCCTTCTCATACTTGGCGGCCTGAGTACTTGTTAAATTCACAAGAGTTATGTTGGTTTCGAATGTAGAAGCAGCGGTGGGGATACCATTTTCATCATCAACAGGTAAAGAATCAGTATCATCGTCAGGAATTGAATCATCACCATCTTCAACCACAATCGGTGGCGTTGAAGGGGGCCCGTCGGTTGAACAATTTGAAGTATCAGTAGTTCCATCAAGACTTGGTGTCGTTGTAGTAGAACATGCTGAAGTGTCTCCAGTCTTATTACAAGCGACTGTAAATGCTAAGAGTAAAATCAGCGAACACAATTTTTTCATTGTACCTTCCTTGGTAATCTGTGAATGTCGCAGCGTCTGGAATCATGCCACAAACAATTTTTGTCTCGAAAGACGGAAAGTTCTGCTCCTAAAACGCTTCCACATTGTCTTCATGATCTTGTGCGAATTAGAAAATTCTGGGGTCAAAAAAGTACCAGCAATATTTACCCACGTTTACTCAAGTCTCTAAAAATTTCATAATTCTACAGGCGTTTTAAGGGGCACTCATGAACAAATCCTCTCTGGTCCTGTTTTCTCTTTTACTTTTAGCTTCATGTAATGAATCAGATCCATCGCCATCAGAAAACAATGACCCTATTCCACCTGCACTGACGACAGGAACAACTGAAATATCAGGTTCAGGAGTGGATCCACTTGCAGAATTTGCTTGGCACTTAAATAACACAGGTCAAAGATCCTTTTCGACAACACCTGGAATTCCAGGTAATGACTTAAAAATTCTTGATGCTAATCATTTAGGTTATGAAGGAAGAGGAATCCGTATTGCCATTTCTGATACTGGCATTGAAACAACTCATCCCGATTTAAGCGGAAATCAACTCAGTGACGAACACAGAAGTTATGCTTCTGAGAATCCGGCAAACTGGCATGATGCAAATCCTTTTCCCGTTGAATACCAAGGACACGGAACGGCCGTGACTGGACTGATCGCTGCTTTAGCAGGAAATGGAATCGGTTCACGAGGTGTTGCTCCAGGTGCTCAATATGCTGGCTTTTTATTTCTAGGAGATTTTCATTCTTCAGAATCTTCTTATGAGGCCAAAACTCTAGATCAGATCACAGGAGATTTTGATATCTTCAACTATAGTTATGGTTATGCAGGTTGTAGTTTTTTTCCCGTTTCAACATCTATTATCAACGCCTATAAAAATGGAGTCACAAATCTACGAGATGGAAAAGGTGCAATCTACATTAAGGCGGCAGGAAATGAATTTCGCGGTAATAATAGTAATTGCCATGAAAATGATAACTCCACTTTTTATGGCAACTCAAACACCGGAGAAGATCAAAATCTTCCTTATGTCATTGTCACAGCGGCTTCAAATGCAGCTGGAAAAATATCTTCTTACTCCACTCCTGGAAGTGGCGTGTGGATCACCGCCGCTGGGGGAGAATTTGGAACAGGATCTCCGGCCATGATCACCACTGACATCACTGGTTGCAGTTATGGTCTTTCTGTCTCTGGAAGTACATCCAATACATTTAACCAAGGATCTCTTAGCAATAACACAAATTGTAATTACACGAGTATAATGAATGGTACCTCATCGGCAGCACCTACTTTATCTGGTGTGGTCGCATTAATTCTTGAGGCCAATCCAGATCTTTCATGGAGAGATGTTAAACACATCTTAATGAGGACAGCAGATAAGATTCAATATTCAAACAGTGCCATTCCACATCCTTCAGGAACATCTGGTGCCCTAGTAGGTCATACTTATGACTTTCTTTATGTAAAAAATGCGGCCGGATATGATTATTCTAATACCTACGGCTTTGGTCGCGCCAATGCTCTACGTGCCGTGCGAGAAGCACAAATATATAGTTTCCCCCTGGGTCCTTATTTAGAAACATCTTGGACAAGCTCTGGGCAGATTAATCTTTCAATCCCTGACCGTTCTTCAGTAGGTATTACTCATTTACAAAACATGCCTTCTAACTATTTCATTGAATCAGTACAAATTAAACTCAACACCGATCACACCTATATTGGTGATCTAGGAGTCGAGCTTCTTTCTCCAAGTGGAACTCGAAGTAAAATTCTGTTAGTGAATAGTAATATAAATCATTCGGGTCTTGCCGATTACACTCTTCTTTCAAATGCCTTTTATGGAGAAGTCTCAAAGGGCAACTGGACAATAAAGTTAATTGATGGCGCCAACCAAGACATTGGAAAACTTCTATCGTGGAGTTTAAAAATTAATGGGCATGCACTTTAAAGACGGAGAAAAATGATGAAACATCTTTTAGCTTTTATGACTCTTGCAATTTTTATGGCCATCATTGGCCCTAGAACTAATAACAAGGTCATAAAACTTAAAAAAATCTCTCATCCATCCATTTCTGATAGTGTGACGAGAACTCTTGCTGTGACTAAAAATATTGTGCCAGAGATAAAAAAAGATCAACCTCTTAAAGGATTAAATAAGATTAGGCATAAAGATTTAAGTTCAAAACTTGAACTTGAGATGGACCGTGCCTTTGATAAACTGCCTGGTCACCATGCTATGGTTAAAAACGTGAAGGCCATTTCACAAAAAAGCTATACCAAGGATTTAGGGCCTATTGTGGCCCAAAACGCAGGCATGGTGTTTGTTAACTCTAATGGTAATCATACAAATGAAAAGCTCGCTAATGTCATTTACGATAAGAATAACAACAGGTTCTACCCTGTCAGTGCCGTCTTAAAAATCGAAGGCATTGACGAGGCCCTGCGAAGTGAGTTCAAAAATGATGGATTCAACGAGTATTATTACCACCAGGAACTTAAAACCCTGTTTATTCAAAGCACCCACACTGAAGTTCTAGGCCTTTATCAAGATCTAATCTCTCGGGGCATAGTGGTCTACCTTGAAATTATCCGCGGTCATAACCAACAAAGATAGAAATTACTCGCTCACTTTCCTGAGCACACCTTCCCGGGATATAAGCATGTTATAACCGAGGTAACCTATGAAATTTTTATGTGTGAGTGCTATTACTGTCCTTACTTTAAACGCTTTTGCTCAAGATCTTTATTGTGAGTCTTTAAGTCCTGTTTCTCCAAAAGTTCAATCTTTTACGATAGCTCAAATTGATCAACATGAAAACAAAGGTTCATATCTTGTAGGTCTTGATGGCTATCAATACGATGCTTCTTCAATAGAAGATAATTTGATAACACTGGAACTTAATAACGGCTGTGATAACTCATTTAGTTTTGTATTTAATAAAAATGATTTTTCTCTTGTTCTGGATGGTCAAAAAAAATCTTTAGAAGGTCACTTCTCATTTGGATGGGCCGCTGAGGGCCGGATGTATGAGACAAATATTTCTTGTTCATTAAAAAAGGCAGAAGAATAAAGCTCTCCTGCCTGCTCTTTTATTAAGAAAGAGATGTTTTAGATGAGTCAGGTGAAGTGTTTCTGCCAGCAATGGTAGAATTAGGATGTAATGAAGTTCCAATCTCACGACGAAGTCTAAGTTCATTCTGAACATCCTCAACTCCAGCGATTCTGTCTACACATTCTTCGGCAGCGCGCTTAGCAGCGCGAGTATCTACAGTTCCGCGAAGACATACAAGACCATCATTGACACTAACTTCTATCTCCGTCGCATCAATACGCTGATCACGATAGAGGGCCTCACTAACCTCTTCTTTTATTTTTTCATCAGAACGTTTATAACCTTTTGGACCTTTACCAAAAAAGCCTGATCTTTCGGTTGAATCGGCCGAGTTACCAATATTTTCAGCGTACGAATCTGCAGAGCCATACATGGTTGAACGATTACCAGAAAAAGCATCTTTGTCCCTATCATAACGATCATATTCACGACTGCGTGAACCTGAACGAGACCAGTCATCCCTTCTCTCTTTAGTCTGACCCATCTTGAAATACTCGTTTGTTTTTCTTCCTTCATCTCGTTCCATGTCTCACTCCTTTGAGGTTATGTTCTACCTACGAATATTAAAACTCAAAAAGTGATGAGGATATTATGACTCGGTGAAATTGATAAAAAATTTAGATTTTGGTGTAGAGAACAAAAAAAGTCGTTTATTTTATACAACCTTGAACTATTGGATCAGTGCGTGAGTACCATTTCCCTTCAAAACAAATAGACTCGCTACCCGCGCAATGTGTATAGCGTTTTCCATATTGTTGACTATAACAGGATTGATCAACCTCTTCTTCTACGCAATCAATCTTCATTCCTATGGCCAATTTTTCCAAGATCGATGAAATCTTGTCAACCGGCGCCTTCTGTATGAATTCTCGTGAAATATAAACTCCATCTTTTTCTAAAGAAGATTTTTTCTTTTTCATTTCATCTGCGCTTATAAAACGAAGTCCTAAACACTGCCCAAGATCAATGATAGCAGGAATAGCAATCTGATTAATTTCTTTTATGTCATGATAGAGTGCAACCTGTAGTGAAGGTCCATGACAAAGGGACTTTAGATTTGAAAGGATAAATTTTTTAAGTACACTTCTGTCTTGCATTTTTGCACTCAGTGATGAATCGTGAGAATCATGATTCCAACCCAGATGAGAAAATCCTGAACCAGCAATTGTTTGCAGGGAAGGACTGCGTGCCTGATACTCTTTTAATCTTGAAGCATAGCCAGAAGCACTAAAAGTCATCTCTCCATTATTTTCCATCTCATTAAGTTCAGCAGGAGAAGGCATGGCCCCTCTCCCATATGGAAATCTAAATAATAACTGATCTTGTTTTGAAAATTTTCCTGACGTTGCACTATTAAGTAAATCCATACTCTCTTTAATTTGGTATTCACGCTCTTTTTGAGTAAAACCTTTCTCTAACACAACCCCTTGAGCATTCATCCTCAGTGCATGGGCGGAATGATCATGTCCGTGACTAGCAATCAAATGTCCATCAAACATCTCATCCTGAACAATTTTCTTATGAAGCAAGGCCTTAGGATGTTGGGAAGAAAGATTTGTCGTCGTAATAAAAAACGTGGCCTTCACATTTCTTGTTTTAAGTTCTTTTAGAATCGTAGGAGTGATCGCGACACTGGGACCATCATCAAAAGTCAGATGTACTTGATTTTTTTTGCAGGAAAGATCTTGCATTTCTTTTAAAATCTCTGCACTTAGTTGTTCATGCCCACGAATGGTACAATCCAGGCCCCAAGCAGATGCAGTGAACAGAAAAAACATCACGAATTTCATGATCTATTTATCGGCTATAAGTGGTTTTCACATAATAGCTAAAACTTTTTAGGAATACGAGATTTCAAGAGGTTAAGTTAGACTCTATGATATGGCCCCCCTCCTTCAGTATTATGCTGTTTTTTATTTATAAAAGGTTTAGAACACTTCAGGGAGGAAAACGTATAGAAGCATGGTGTAACTCACCTGATTTTTAATCTCAAATGTAACTTTTTTATAGAGGAAGTATCGCCAATGGTGAAGGTCAATTTTCCAAGATCCAGTATATCAGATTCACCTGCTCACATTTTAAAATCGAAGCTGAATTCCACTCTCAAAACTTTCTGCTGTCTCTGCATGGTATTTGTTATCAGCTAATTTAGACTCACTTTGAAAACGACTGATTTCGCTAATCCAAGAAAAGTCTGGGGTGATTCTACGATCAAATCCAATACGAATGATCATATTCTGCCTTAGTCCTGTTTGAGTGATGATATTTGTTGCAGGCATAACAAATGATGACAACTCTGATTTGTTATCAATTTTTGCCATTCCTCCTCCACCAAAAAGAAAGTTTTTTTCACTGATTTGAAACTGTGCCGTGAGAGTTCCACCGAATTCCTTAACATGAGTGGTATTTGTCCCTTTACCAAGGGCCAAAGTTCCAATATTTCCTAGGTTCTTTCCATAATAGATCTCAGACTTTAACGAAAAGGGGCCAGTGAGGTGTTCATAAAATCCATTAATCCCATAAACATCCTGAGTCACTCCATTACTGGTTTCATATGTTAAACGAGAATAGATTCCTGAAAGTCCGATTCGTCCTGATCTCAATATTTTTGTGGCCCTTGCAGCATAACTGGGCGATCGATCTAATTCTAAATCGGAATCCGTTCCAGTAGGATTATTTCCTGCCATTCCGAGGGCAGCTGCAAACTCCCAATCTCCCTCTTGACGTAAATACTGGATCTGCTGGCGCATAAATCCTGTATTCCCGGCCATAAAATAAAGACCAACTATATCAAAAGTAAAAGTCGTTACTGGTGAAAAAAGATCCCAATCTTGACCAATTAACACGGTATGATTATCCCAACGATAAGTCATAGACGCGATACGAACACGAGGATTCATCTGAACTGTAGGTGATGATTTATTAAAATCGATAAAATCAAATTCAAGTTTTGCTTTCAAATCCTTCATCTTTTCAAAATTAAAACCCACACGACTTTGTTGAGTCTGAAAACTGAGACGTGCAGACTTATCCTGGGATCTTGTTTGGGCAGGAACAAAAGTGGGAGCAGATAAGTTAATATTATTAAAACTTCCCAAGGCATGGGTAGAATAAATAGAACTGGCCTTAAGAAAACCGTATGTAGATATATCAAATCCATTCATGGTTGTAGCACTGTGCGTGTTAAAAGATATTAAACAAAAACATAAAAAGAAAATTTTTTTCATAGAAAAATCATATATGCCTCACATACAAATGACTATAAGGAGATGCTCGCTCCCATCATTAATTTTTGTTCACAGTCATTTAGGAAAGTTAATTTCGACACCTCCTTAATCTGAGTTTTCATGACTCTGGTCACAAATTGTCCCTATGTAATTTCTTCCCGCATTTCCACTCTATTCTAATGGTTAGCTGACTTTTTTTAACGGCATTTTTTTTGCAGCATCATAGAGGAAAACGATATGAGCTGGACCAGAATGGCCCATTCACGAAACACCTTCTAGGAGGTTTACATGAAATCTAGTCTATTGAGAATAAACGTCTACCAGATATTTTGTTTGATCATCATTGTTGTTTGTATGAGCAATTCTTATGCTGCCTTTTTCCCTGCTTTTCATTTAGAAAAAAACTTTCACCCAGAGAATACAGTTCAAGTGGATATGGAGCTCAATAAACGTTGTGAAATTCAATCTAATATAGATGGCCAACCTATATTAGAGATTTATTGGCTTAATAATGGCAAACATAAAGAGCCTCTGTCTGACTTTGCCATGAACGAGATACACGCTCGTTTAAAACTTCATGCTCTTTCAAGTGACAAACGCGGCCTTAAAATTCAACTTAAAAACCTCAATGAACTTAATCACAATCTTCCTGATGGTATTATTGAAATCGAAACACTACTCACTGAAAAAAGATGCAAAATAAACGCAAGACTTGATCTTGGAGAAGGTCATCTTATGTTTTTGGAAACCATCTATTCTGAGTTGAGCTTATTTTTAAATGTTCCAACAGGTCTGCATGCAGTAGTCCTTAAAGGTAAAAACGTCATCGATGGAAAGACAATAAACTATCGCATGAATGTTAAATAGAGCTTTAGGGCCTACCGGCAACATCACGGCCTCGTAAATAATAACATGCACTTTTGTTGTGGTAGCGACAGGCAAGTTTTAGGTCTTTTTTATTAAAACTAATATCCTCTGCAGTTAAAATATGAAAATCAATCTCTCTACAGGATTTAGCATCTTTTGAATAACATGCTCCAAGAAGCCGCTTTTTCTCTTGAATCATTTCTAGACTATCAAAGGAGTTCTTGGTTAGAGAGAGAAATAAAAAGCTCATGAAGAGTAAGGACTGGGTCTGCATTCGGCGTGTATACATCTTGGAGACCTTAACCATATATCTCTGTCGGATTTTCTCATTAAAGATCATGATTATAAAATATGCCGCCACAAGAAATGCGAACATTATGGCCAGTTTATAGAACTGCATGAACGAACATATTGAATGAATGGTCATGAGGATCACAAGGATAAATGGTCTGTGGCCTTCAGGCTTAATCATCTTCTCTGGATGCTCAGATTTTAGGTACTCCACCAAGGGAATAAAGTCCTTACTTAAACCTAACACATAGTCCTCATCATACTGCTGAAGAGAGAGTCGACAAAATCTTTTATGCCAGAACCAGCTCTGAATTTCAGAAGACTTAAAACTCATATTCTTGCCGTCATTAAAATGTACGGTAAAACCATTCTGAGTGTAGAATATTTCTCTCACACGAAGATCGGCATTGGGTAAAAACTTTTTAAAAAATCTCACCACTCCGAACATAACAACAAATACAAACAAAAAGATGATGAGCGAAGCGATTAAATAAAAGATCCCTTTCTCTCCATTACTAAAACAAAAAAAAATGGTATACAATATTAGAAAAAAATAAAGCACACTTTTTGAACTCAAAATTTGTCTAAGACTGGTCTTCGTACAAAATATCTCCGTGAACTCACCTTCAGGTCTATGATACAGAAGCCTAAATTCTTGACCACCAAATTGGATCTCATCCTCTGGAGTGATAAGGTACTTTTTATGTGGAATAAGCTTCTCGCGATTAATGTATGTTCCTGACTCGGAACCAAGATCTTGAATATAAAATTTGTCATCATTTTGAATCATAAGCAGATGCGAGCGGGCGACATCCCAATCAGAATTAAGAACGGTAAAAGGCTCCCCCCTACCAATGATAGTTTGGTTGGGGATTTTATAAGTGTGGCCCTTAATCTGAATAAAAAAACTCATGGTCTAACTTATCGTAAGATAGACCAGAGAAGTGAATATAAAAGCAAAACGCTCAACTAATTAAAGATTACCAGTACATCTGATAGGAAATTCCCATTGATCATTATTTATGAGGGCCTTAAATGTGCCCCGACGAAAACCCAAAATGTCTTTTTGATTTAAGATGATAAGAGAGAATTCCTTATTCGAAAACTCAACTCCCTTTATGTCCCCTTCAACAATTCTACTTTCTTTTACGAGAGTTTGAAAAACAAGGCCAGCTTGATAAAACACTTTCGCCTCAAGATCCTTATCGTTCATACTGATAAAAACTTGGTCCGAAGACTCGGTTTTAAGCCCTTTTGCATGCATACATTTTAGATTTATTTCAGCAGCAAAAGCTGATGAAAAAGAAAAAAGTACAAACAGCAATAACGTGTTCATAAGACCTCATGGTTTAGATTTAGTCATTTGTACCATGAGAAAGTATTCCCCAGTTCTACCTAGTAATTGTTACAGGCAGGTGTCAAAAAACGATTTAAAGCTCTCTTAGAGACCCTAAACCACTATGATTTCTAAGAGATAGACCAATACTTTGGATTAACCGGCCAACGAGTCTTATAAAGTCGGTTTCATATTACTGAAGATACAGAATCTGCTCAGATGATGGAGGTCGCAAAAGGCCTTAAGTCGTTAGGTTCGTCATAACCTTTTAAAAAACTTTTTTAATAACTGAAGCGGGGTACGCTGTGCTTGTAATAAATCGATAAGGACAAGAAGTAAATCTTCCGAAGTTATGATTCCAATCGGTGTCCCAGTTTCGTCTTCAATGATCATGCTAGAAACTTTTCGTCCTATCATATCACGGGCCAGACTCTCCACAGTTTCAGAGCTTTTCATTTTTAGTGCTGGGGATGCCATGTATTCTGAAACCATTTTATTTTTATAAATATGGCTTTGAGGTTTATCCTCTGAAGACATAATGACTGTCATGGCCCTATGAACATCCCGGTCACTTAACATGCCGACAATTTTTTTATCTTTAATGACTGGCAGATGCCGAATCTTAAACTCTTTGAGTACGCTCTCTGCTTCCAACATGGTGGCCTCATGTGAGATAGTCTTAAGCCCTTTAATTAAAATGTCTCGAATTAGCATAAAAACCTTTTAATGAGTAAACGAGATAACTAAAATGATACCTATTATTGCAGGTAACGCCTGAATAAAAAAGATCCTTCGACTTACACTGTAGGCGCCATAAATACCGGCCACCACGATACAGGCCAAAAAATATACCTGAAAGGAAAATCTCAAAGTAGGTGAAGAAAAGAGCTGACTCATGATAAGGCCCATGGCCAAAAATCCATTATAAAGTCCTTGATTGGCTGCCAAAACGGAAGTCATTTCGGCCTTATCTTTGGTATTTTTAAAAATCTTCAGGCCCAAGGGTTTTGTCCAGAAAAACATTTCTAACACCATAAAATAGAAATGGAGTATGGCGACTAAACTGATCACGATGTTTGTGAGTATTATCATAGAATTAATCAAAGCATCGCTGACGTTCTATGACAAGCAGAGGAACCTGTCTTTTTATTAAGAATGGACCGATACGGCCTGTTTTCTTGTAACGTCTTAACTTTATACAACTTCAAAAATATTTATGAGCTTTCATTTTACTATTCTATTGCCGCTCCAAATAAAAGTAGGATCAAAGATTATAAACGTTAAATCCGACTTAAAAATAAAAACATGGTGCCATCTATTGTAAGTGTGACTAAAATGATCACGGCAAAAAAATATTCTTCTGGTTTATGGCGACTTCATCCGATAAAAAGTTACTTTGATGCTATTTAAATTTTAAAGATTTAAATGATCCTTTCCACTTAGGAACAAATGATGGAAAGATAATTTCTGGTTCAAGCTCAACTGCTTCCACCAATTTATCATCCGATATAAGTTTAAACTGACCATTTATTTTTTTTATGGTGACTAAAGATTTTTTGTATTCATTTGGTTCAACTTCTGATCGATAATTGATTATTAAAGGTGCCTCTGTTCCTGTAATGACCACTCCAGGCGCCTTTGTTAGACTAAGGGCAATACCTGGAACATCACTATTAGTGTATTCCATACTTTTACCAGCATTGAGATCGTTTATATCCATTGTAATTTTTGTTTTTTTAATCGAGTTTACATAATTAAAACGAATGGCCACCATTTCACCGTCTTCAATTAAAACGTCAATGCTGCCAGCACCATCCATATTTACGGAAAAATCGACAACCTTACTCATAGATTTTTGAACAACTTTGTCTACCATCTCTTCAAGATTTTTAGTTTCAGAATTAATGGGCTGAACGGACTCCTGAATACAATCAGAATCTGTGGCAATGGCCAAAGAAATAAATAATAATATTTGAAAAAAATAAATCATCAATATTCTTAACGGCAAATTTCAAAAAATAATGACTGTCAAAAAACTATACACTTTAGGGTCTTATCACAAATCAATTTTGTGTTAAGGGATAGTTCTTTTAAAAACAGTGATACATCATGATCAAGCATAAAAACGATAACGTAGGAGTTCAACGATGATTGATCGTTTAGATAAAAAGACTTGTCGAAACTGAAAAGTTCTCTAGAAAATGACTCATACATTTTTGTTATCTTCCGACAAGAATGCTATGTATTTTGTAATCCTCATTACCCTCACACTCGCTAACCTGCATGCCGAAATCATCGGTGGTATAAATGCAGGTACACTTCGTAAAAAGGCCCTCGTAGATTTATGTCAACACGAAACAGATCTCACAAATCAGATGCCAGCGATCCAAGATCAAGGGGAATTTTATTTTTGTTACGCTTTTGCCGCAACGGCGGTTTATCATCAGTATGCGTGTAAGCATAAATCCCCACTTTGTCATGCAGGGCCATCTGTTTTAGATGCCGTTGACCAGTCTGGAGGAATTTCTGATCAAAAGAATAGTTTGGGTACTAAAAAAGTGAGTGACTACATCAACGATGGTGGTATGAGCTCAGTCACCCTTAGACGTCTAAATGAGAATGGCATTTGTCCTGAGAAGTTTGCTCCTTATCCCTCAGAATATTTTAAAAATTATTCGGGAACAACACCATTTGCCATCGAACAAGTTATAAACTTTTATAATAAATATCATGAAAAAAACGATCAGGAGGCCAAAATGTGCCATGACGCTGATCGGCTCACAAAAATGCTTTTAGGAAATGATCATTCTTCTCCTGATGAAGTTACCCGTTTGATAATCCATTTAAAAAAAGTTTTTGAATACGAAAACCCACTCACTTTTTTAAGAGACACCATGGTATTTAATGAGTGTAAAGAAAATCGCCAAAAAGTTCCTCCTTATGATGAAAAAAAATCCTCAATGGTGAAATTTCCATGAAGGGATATGATACTGAATTATACACTCAGGTTTTTTCACAACTTAAAAGTGGTAAAGCATTGGCATTTAATATAGAAACTTCTCGCGCTTTCCCTGATATTCCTTCATCACTTCTGGACGGTAACCAATCCCATGCATTAGCAGTCATCGGAAACAAATTCATAGACGGCAAATGTTATTTAAAAGTCCAAAACAGTTGGGGCGAATCTTGGCAAAATCAACATAACAACGGCTGGCTGGATGCTGAAGTATTTTTACAGGCCACACAAGATGTAACATGGATCGAGGAAAAGTTATGAGATTTCTAATACTCATCTCATTGTTCTCACGAATCGCCATGGCACAGGATTGCCAGGAATACTTAATTCTACTTACCAATAAAACGTCGGAGAGTGTTAGGTTATGCTCCAAACCTCTTATCAGTTGCACAAAAGAGGTATGTTTAGCAAGGAACCCTGCCTGTAAAAAGACGATCACTCCAATTCCTGGGGCTTCCCCCTTGAGTCAAGCTTGTAAAAGCTGCGAAGGGAAAAACATTACCGGAACAAATATGATAACTAAAAACAAAGAATCCCTCTGTCGATTTAATGACGGCAGCTGGGCACTAAGTATAGATATTATGAAAAAGTTTAAATAATCATTTTACTCCTTCAATTCGTGTTGACTTCACCTAGATGAAGTCATCTAGTTTTTCTTCTTGACTTATACGTACGCTTTACGTAATAGTCAAGAATGAATTTAAAACATCTCACAAATAATATTTTACGAATGGACTCAAAACGAGTCGCTCGCCAAGAAAAAGGTGCGACAACTCTACTCCTACATCACATTAAAGAAGTTGATAGACGCAG
>Ga0247843_1001411_pt1 | contig 49009 bp, 37 predicted proteins | sample LaCruzMarch2017__FD_192420 | JGI IMG/M metagenome (GOLD analysis project Ga0247843, IMG submission 192420) | Freshwater microbial communities from meromictic Lake La Cruz, Castile-La Mancha, Spain - LaCruzMarch2017_8m | ecosystem: Environmental > Aquatic > Freshwater > Lake | place: Spain...
TCGCTTATAACTTCTTAACCAGCGATGTGTACATAACGTTCTCAGCACCAATCGTTTTTGTCTTGATCTCAGCTCTCCACAGAGCCACTAAACGTCAAAATCGGCCAAGAATTGAGAAAAAAAGTTTCTAAGCAAAGCAAACATACGGTAGTAGGAAGGGATGGAGAAGAGAGTGAGGTGAGTAGGAGTGTCGACCTTTCCCCCCTTTTTGCCCCTCTTTTCCCTCTCCTTTTTCCTCCTTTTTCTCTTATTCTCCCCCCTTTCCCCCCTTTTCGGGGAGATTAGGGATCTTCAACCCTCCCGCAGGTGAGAAGAGTTCTCTTTGTCTGCTGGAGTTGGACCTACATATCAAGAGTGTCGAGGAGGTACTGAAACAGTCAATGGCTGAATTCGTCAGGGCACTTAGTGATCGTAAATCCAATCCTATAATTTCCACCGAGGAGGATGACGAAGAGGAGGATAAATTAAGCACACTCGAAGGAGTAACACAATCAACTCATCAAATTCCCAAGAATTCGTCACATTCGTCGTTTGATGCCACCCGGCATGATAAAAAACGTGGTAATGGATACTTGGCGAGTACAGAAGCATTATCCATCCCTCCCGAGGTATTTGCGTCGGGATGTACATTGTTACAATTATGTGCCATTGGCGATTTATCCAAAGTGCGTGACTATCTAGATAATAAGTTCATGGGTGTTAATTTTCGTGATTATGATCGTCGTACGGCATTGCATGTTGCATCCTCGGAGGGACATTTAGATGTTGTTAAATATCTCGTCGAGGTCAAGAGTGCCAATGTCAATCCATGCGACAGGTGGGGTGGCAGTCCACTCGATGATGCTCACCGGCATAGACATGCACAAGTGGCGAAATATCTACGGGGGAAGGGTGGTGCGACCGGGAGTGAAAATTCAAATGCTAGCCTAATTGCTGCTGCGGCCGCGGGGGATGTGGAAGAGGTGGCTATGCTACTATCATCGGATGATCTTGATTTGTCAACATCGAAGCACATCGCGGACACTACACATAATGGATCACCTACAATTCGAGTGAAGGATATGAGGTTATCCATTAGCGAACCTTCGGCTCTATCAAATAAGACTGCAATTAATGTCAACAAGGGCGATTATGACAAACGCACAGCACTCCACCTTGCGGCATCGGGGGGACACCTTGATGTCGTGAAATTACTTTGTAGGAATGGTGCGAATGTCAACGTTGAGGATAGGTGGGGTGGGAAGCCATTAGATGACGCGTTGCTTAAGGATTACACAGCAGTTGCCGACTACTTGCGCAAACGTGGTGCAACTAGTGCCCAAGAAGAAGTCCAGAAAACATGGATTAGTAATAGGTCGACCGTGAGTTCCATGTATGATTCTATGCAAGATCCAAGTGATGATGAGCACTTTCATGTCGAATTCTCTGAACTTGAAATGATTGAACGTATAGGTGCTGGTGCATTCGGAGAGATATACAAATGTCGATGGAGGGGTATATTAGTTGCCGCCAAGTGCATTAAGGCATCTAAAATTCAAAGAGAGTGGCTATTGAAGAAAGGTGCCGATGTGAAAAATTCAGATCGGATACAGAACCGTATCGAGGCTATAAGACAAGCTGCGATTACTGAGGAGGAGAAGGAAGAGGCACTTGCTGACTTTCGTAAAGAAATTTCATTCATGAGACGACTACGACACCCGAATGTTGCCATGATGCTCGGGTACTCCTTCTCAGATAATGTCGAGGTTATGATAACTGAGATTTGTCGATGCAGCTTACTTGATATATTCAAGGCCAACAAGATTAATAATTGGCAGTTACCGAAACGTACACAAATCGTGTATGCGCAGCAGCTTGCTCAGGGGATGAATTACCTGCACACGGGCCGTACACCCCTAATTCATCGTGACTTGAAACCTGCGAACTTATTAATCGATTTTAGTGGTATATTGAAGATTACAGACTTTGGTCTAGCGACGATACGTCCCAAGGCCAACCATACAAAGCAAGAGGTGTTTTTAATGACGGGTGAGACGGGATCATATCGTTTCATGGCACCTGAGGTATTCCGACATGAAGAGTATACCGACTCGGTCGATGTATACTCGTACTCCATGATCCTATATCAAATAATCTTGGGTGATGCACCGTGGGGAGGACTGTCGGGATTGGATGCTGTGACGAAGGCAGCTGTGGATGGAGAGAGACCTTTGATACCCCGCAATGTCGATGGACGACTGAGCTCGTTGCTTAAGCAATGCTGGGATGAAAATCCTTTTTCCCGTCCCTCATTTGCTGAGATTATTGAGAGTTTGAGTGCGTATTCACAGGATGTATTCGATTCGAAGGATGGTGATGTTCAAATGATGACAAATGTTCTTAGTCATGAGAGTAAGTGTAGATGTGTGATATCCTAGAAGGACGGAGAATTTAGTGAGTACTGGTATAGTGAGGGTACATGCATACAGATTTAATGAGATTGTTAAGAGCTTATTAAAAAAACAAGAATTATATTGAGTATGTAGAAATTCAGCACTGTGCATTACCAATCACTTTCAAGTGTAGTGACACCTTCAATGGGTAAGCTCAATTTGCTCTCACTTTTTATTTCATCCCGATTACCATCCTCAGCACTCTCCACTGTTTCATCCGATGTTCTGTCGTCCAAATTTAAGATACTTTTGAGTTCAAATGATTGTTTCGTCTTGAGTAATGTACATAGTAATTTGAACTTGATGCGTATTCCTTCTAGCGCCGATGAAATGTCAAGGATTGCCATTGAATGTACAACCTCGCCGCTACTATCCACGCCACCGAGTCGACCATCACAATTGTTTGATTTCAAGAGTGTTTCTGGATCTGGAAAGTCATTTATCATTTGTGATATATCACCTGCTAATGTCCGACACCGTTCCACTCTTTCTGCAGTCCGTCGTCGTTGATGTCCAGTCACTACGTCTGACGATAGTTGTTTACGATCCATCGCTTCCATGATACCATCCGCAAAGTCTTTATAGTAACCCAATTCCAATCCCATCTCCCAACCCTTCGTTGTTCCTAAATTTAAGCCGTCGAGGTAGCCATCACGTAGACCGGCAGACCGTCCATCATCTTTACCAGATTGGGCGACAGATTCAAAGGGGTCGACGGCATCATCCCAACAGTCAATCATGCTAGAGCGAAGCCCCCAGTGCACGTGACAAATTCAAATGAAAAACAGCTGACCCCAAACGGTCATTTCTTTTGCCATCAGCCCCGCCCGGCCCGTCACCTTAGTATCCATCAATTATGTCGTCAACTCACAAGCCATTCACCCTCCCTCCCGGCAACGGTGCCCGCGTCTGTGTTGGAGGCGGGGCCGGTTTCATCGGCAGTCATATTGCCAAACGTCTAAAGGAGAATGGATACTACGTCATCGTCGTCGATTGGAAGTCGAATGAATTCATGGAACCAGACGAATTCTGCAACGAGATCATCCTCGAGGATTTGCGCAAGCTCGAAGTCGCCGTACGTGCATGCAAGGACTGTTTGCAGGTATATAACCTCGCGGCCGATATGGGGGGCATGGGATTCATCTGCTCCAACGAGAGCGTGCTGAGCTTTAACAATACCTCCATCTCCATGAACATGCTCGAGGCCGCACGTCGGAATAAGTGTCGCGATTTCTTCTACGCATCGAGCGCATGTGTGTACAATGAGGCCAAGCAGGAGGATCCGGAGAATCCTGGCCTAGTCGAGGCGGACGCATGGCCGGCGCGTCCTCAGGATATGTACGGTCTCGAGAAGTTGTATGCCGAGGAGATGGCGTTGGCATACGGACGGGACTTTCCCCTTAACATACGCATTGCACGGTTCCATAATATCTACGGACCCCGTGGTACGTGGAAGGGAGGACGGGAGAAGGCGCCTGCCGCATTCTGCCGTAAGGCCATTACCTCCACTACCGAGTATGAGATCTGGGGGGATGGGAAACAAACGCGTTCCTTCACGTTCATTGATGATTGTGTCGAGGGCGTGTTACGTTTGACATTCTCGGACTGCGATGTGCCCATCAATCTTGGTTCCACGGAGATGATTGACATGAATGACTTTGCAGCCGTGGCGCTTAGTTATGAGAACAAGACCAACCTTCCCATTAAGCATATTGATGGACCAATGGGGGTACGCGGACGTAACTCGAACAATGTCTTAATCTTGGAGAAGCTCGGGTGGGAACCTACCATTAAGATTGTTGACGGATTAAGAAAGACATACTTTTGGATTAAGGGGGAAATTGAGCGTGAAATTAAGGAGGGGAATACGACTGACTTTAGCAAGAGCGAGATTGTGAAGCAGGTGGATGATTCTCTCATGACTTTGGGGAATGACGTTAGTGTTGTGTAAAGAGTTACCTGGGTAAGGGGAACGTGGGAAATGCTTAGTTGGTTTAGGAATTTTGTAGCAAAAGGAGGGGAATTCTGTAGCAAATGGGGGTTGATATGATAGCTTGTATTGAATGTCTGAGTTTTACATACAGGTAGAATGGACGTGCTTAATTTGTCTAAAGTAGCTATCCTTGTCACCATAAATTTGACGTTGTAGTAGAAGATCCTTTCCCTGCACATCCAAACTCATCCTACCGCATCTCTATGAACAAACCGTCATGTGCCAATTCTATGTGTACATCCAATTCTTTCAACTCTCTATTCATTTCATCATGTGGTAAAAAACAATCGCATGCCATACCCACCAAGAACGTACGCCGGGGTTTAAGTTTACGCACAAGTTCCAATGCCTGCTTTAGATTGAAATGCGTTGGATTGTTACTTTCGGGTGTCAAAGCATCCAACACGAGCACATCTGTGGGTGGGAGATTTTCCATGATGAATGTTTCAGTATCAATAGGCATTCGACTTATGTCTGAAAGATACACGACATTTGTTTTTTTCTTCTTGTCATTACTGCTACAACCATCTAATGCAAATGCATATCCGTTGCAAATCAAATCTTCACCATGCAATACGGGCAAGGGAATCATTCGCAGTCCAGCCGCCACAAATGGTTGGAAACTCTGTACCACATGTACGTCCAACTTTGAAACATATCGCCGAACCTTTGTCCCATCAGATGATACTGTTTCTCCCGCTATCTTATCTTTTTTCGGAAATAGGTAGAAGAACTGTCTTTGAAGAGCCAGTAAGCAAGTCTTCGATAAGTGCACAGAAATAGGAGTCTGCTCTGGCAGACCAGTTTGGGGATTACGAGTATTCATCCCCTGAAAACCACGTAGATCATCAAGTCCACCTACCGCATCCATATGTTCATGGGTTAGCACTACCGCATCAATGGACGTAAGATTGTGAGATGGCATCCATCTCAAGGCACTTTCTGTGAATGTTTTACCAACATCAATAACGACTGTTTTAGTACAGCTTGCCTTTCCATTATTTGTCTGAATTTCATCAACGTTCATATCATCTTCTGAATGCTCTTCCACAGTGTCATTGTTTTGATGTATAATCAGTAGGCTCGGATTGCCTCTGTAATCTTTATTGTACCTCGGATTGCCTTTCCTTGCCATACTACTCACTTTGCAATTTCGTTTCATCGTTTCAAGGTATTCGTCAATGTTGTTTAGTGATTTAGAAGACGTAGAGTGAACATTATTCCCATTTGCATTGAATAGTAAGGCACAACTCGGCTTCGGACAGCCGGTTGATGATCCAGTTCCTAGAAAAAGGAGCCCCGCGGTAGACGAAGATGATGATCCCTCGCATTTGGTCGCTGATATTTCACATCTCCCCCTATTAGTCGTTAACTTATACGACAGAAAGACTGATGCAGCCACAGCAGAATTGCCGCCGCAACGAGTGAACTGATTGAGATTCATGATTGTGTCATTATGTGCAGGGGATGGATCCCGCCAAGTCAACACCCTGACCAAAACTCATATTTTAGGGTGTTTTTGATTTTGGTCAAGGAAAAAATTTGACACAACGTCCGAAGGCCCACACAGTTTGTTTGTCCCAATAATGACACGATTTGTCCCAGTAGTGACAAAATATACTTAACGATAGTGACGTTTCTATTTCTTTTATTTTTTAATGAGAAGCGCGACTCATCTTTCCCTTCTGATTTGTGGATTGTCCTCTTTCGGCTTCCCGCCGAGACGTTGAGTTTAAAACGACTCCTTCGAACCGGAAGGGAGAATCAGTCGCGCTTCTCGTAATAAGCAAAAAATAGTAAAAGAATTCTAACGTCACTACCGTTAAGTATTTTGTCACTATTGGGACAAACACTGTCACTATTGGGACAAACAATCTGTCCGGGCCTTCGGACGGTGTGTCTAAAACGACTCCTTGTTTGTCATACGCACGACGTTTTGGTTTGTGTCGGTCGAAATTGAGCGCCTACCTATGTTCTCAGCCAAAAAATCAATTTTTCTTCACCCTCTGAACTTTCGAGTGCAGTTGAGAAAAATGAATAAAGTTGTTATCTTGGGCGAGAACATAGTGCGCTCAGGTAATTCTCAAGATCAACGGGTTTGGCGGGTTCGTAAAAAGACTCTGGGAAACTAAGAAAACTCTTTGGGGATTCTTTATTCTTTTAACAATTTCTCTCAAAAACTAACTCCTTTCCGAAATCGAAGACAGAATTCACAGATGAGAACTTGAATACGAGCCGATAGGCGCTCCGCGTGGATATCAGAGCCACAACAAGTCAATATGAGAGGACGGATGTCTGTGGTGGCATTATACCAGAATTTTGTTTATAAGTTCGTTAAGAATTGTCTGTTTAGAAGGAACATAAAGTAATTTAATTAAGTGAAAAGTGAAGGCAATGCAAATTTCCTCAATATTGTGCCCAACATTGCAACAATCATTGCAAAACCCAGTACAATCAAATTCCGTGTTGTCCTCTTTGCCTTCTCCCAGACTTGGGAATAGTCTAAATTCACATCCTGACACATGAAAAACACGGGAGGTGAGAACAGGCTTGGTATTGCCTTACTTAATGCCACACGCATCCCCACGCCAAGCAATTTGATAGATTTACGCATGGGCATGTGATTGTATTGCTCAGGAAAACCAATGGGGATTAATTCACATATCGCTCTGCTTTGGATAGCACGAGACTCCTCATATTGCGGCAGGGCACGTGACCAGTCTCCATTACATTCATCTAATGCATCTAACAAATTGAGTACATCAAGGAATGCAATATTCACACCTGCGCCAAGATCAGGAGGGAAGGCATGGATGGCATCTCCTAATAATACAATGCCACCTCCACATCCTTCTCCTTGTTTGTATACCACGCCATTGCCACCGCCTCCTCCACCGCCAAGTATCACCTGTGATTCCAAGCAGTACTGCGATTTTGGAAAGATTCCGCCAGGTGATTTTGCAAATCGTTCAGCCTCCTCTAACTCAATCATACGATCAATATCACATTGAGGAAATTCACTTTTTAAATACTCAATCAATTCCAATCCTGTCGTTAGCATGAAAATCGGTGTTGTTGACCTAGCAATTATATTGGCAGTACGAGGGATGCCAGCCATCTTTAGTGGTAACAATCCTAGTCGGAATCCACCCTGTGATCCTGCTTTGCTCTTACTGACGTAGGAGTAGCACAACTCCTTCTTGGTAATATTCGTCGGGTCCATAATCGTGAGGGGAGAATCGTCAAGCAATGTTAATATCTTATATCGCAATCCAGCAGATTTCGAGTCAATGTAGTGCAAGCCGAAGCGATCATGTTCCTTCTTCGATTGGATGTGCCATTCTCCATCCTCTGTGGCCCATGCTGCCAGTCCTGTTCGAATTTTACTATTCATCCCATCACAGCCCAAAACTTTGGTTGTTGAGTAGTTCACGATTGTTCCATCCATACATCGTACTCTCACACATGCCTCGGCCTCCATCGATTGTAGGTTTTCTGGCAGAGATAGCCCTTCGATTGTTGTACCGTAGTGAAAGGTAATGGCGTCGCGGTATGTATCATTCTCCTCAATACGCGAATGGAGGAATGACAACAATGCCCGACGGGGTAGCCAGTAGGCTGTCTTCTGACGTGGGTCAGCAGGTGCAGGTACCGTGGTCACCGAGCGATCAGATTTGATGATTGTTATATTTAGGAATTCAGGAGTTGTCGTTGAAACCTCGGCCATGCGCTCTGTAATACCAAGCTGATCTGTGAGCTTTTGTCCACGTCCATCAATGCGATAGAGGTAGGATTTGTCCACCTCAAAGTATGAAGCCGATGGATTGCGTTCGAGGACGTGTATGTCGTTATATCCTCTTTGAGCGAGACTGAGGGCCATTGCGAGACCGACAGGACCGCCACCACAGATTAATATGTTGCATTTACGGGTAGGCATGATGTCATCATCAATCGAGGTGGAGCTTGGAGCAGAGGCCACCATGCGCACGTAAGATGAGCGAGGATGTGTGTACGCCTGGACAGCATGCTGCATGAAAGAAGCAGCGGCTAATACAAATTGGAGTAACAACAACATCATGGTCCCCTCACTTTTTCGATGTCACCATGGTGTAATAGCGAAGAAGGCTTCGGCGGCGTGAAGTCTACTGGGAAGTCGAACCCGCCAAATGAAACGCGACATTAGTAGTCCGACATTTAGTAGGTAGATTCCCCACCCCAAAGATTCAAGAATTTACAATGACAGAGGCGACCACACAACAACATGGTACAGGCGCGGCAGTCGATATGACACGACGGATGGTCTGCGGTGGTCTTGCCGGTATGATTGCCAAAACAGCAACAAATCCACTAGATCGGATACGTATGTTGTCACAGACCGGTGAGCATGGCGTGACCTCCTCCTCTACTGGAGAATTACGTGCCAAACCCACAACATGGCAATTATATAAAAGTATAATCCAACGAGAGGGTGTTATTGGACTATGGGCTGGTAATGGTGCGAATTTATTACGAGTATTTCCAAGCAAATCGATCGTCTTTTCAACGAATGATTTGTACAGTCGACAACTAGGGGCAATATTTTATTATGGATCAGATGAAAAGTATCAAAATTCGGGACGGACATTACCATGGTCATTATCATTTTTAGCAGGAGGCATGGCAGGTATGACTGCAAGTGCATTAACCTACCCGTTAGATTTGGCACGTGGGCGTATAGCCGGCAAGGTCGCCGGAATAGAAGGGAAGAAGGCATATCGTGGGATCATCCAAACAGTTATAGTTACTGCACGTGAGGAGGGACCAATGGCAATATATAAAGGAATATCGCCTACATTACTTGGATCGATGCCATATGAGGGGATTAAATTCGGTACTGTTGCCATATTAGAACGGACGTTCCCAATCGAAAAATTAGATGCTGACGATGGTACTGGCAGCAGCAGTGTGGCGAATAACGTAACGAGGAAATCATTATTCGGCGGTACTGGTGGTGTCATGGCAACAATGATAACATATCCAAATGACACTGTACGTAGATTCTTGCAATTACAAGGGAGTAGAGGTACGGCAGAACATTTCGATGGTTACTGGGATTGTGTGAAAAAGACATATGCCAAGTATGGCATTGAAAGATTTTATCGTGGTTCATTGATTAATATTGTACGAATGGCCCCCAATACTGCAATACAATTTGGTTCCTACGAGCTTTTGACACAACTAACCAAAGGTTATTTCTAGGCATATACGTGTTGTGTACGTCCACAACATTAAATCAACAAAATACCTCGTGGTGGATGTGATAGTAATTTGATCGTATATTGCTTCATGAGAACGAGTATGAAGCAAGAGATTCATCCAACATTGTAATCATATCATCGGTCGGGGGATAAAACACAAGCATGGTTTTCCTCACATTTTTGAGCATCTCTAATGCTTCCATATCCATTGGATTAACAAACAGACGAAGCTTGGCCTCTATCCCCTGTTTGATGCACCATGATATATTCCCTGGATAGTTAAAGCACAATTGAGCTGCTGGTCGACGATCATTAAGTATGACAAGAGCTCTGTGACAAATATTCAACAGCTCGTCTTCGTTTCTTAGATATCCAAGAGCATTTGCACACCAAGTAACAAATAGATCTGCACTCCAAGCTGTGTAGTAGGAAGTGTGTTGTTGACAGCATCGTTTTAACCGTTCGTAAATTAGTCGTACTTCGTCTCCAGCTCGAGTGTTATGACTGCTTCCAACATTCATTGCCATTTCGAGTTGTTTCAGCTGTTCCATCGAAGTTGCTTGTTCATACAGAGTCTCTTCAAAATTCATATTGCCACAAGTATTGCATTGATACTGACTATGTTTGTCTAGCTTACCATCGTCGATAGAAGTTACCAGTCCGCACTTACATCCAGCAAGTGTGCATTTCAAACCGACGATGGCATCATCTTGATGAGTATCTTTGCAATGTGAACAATCACAAATGAATTTATAATTCTTCATCAATGTCTCACATCGTACATGTCGTGGAGTAGAAACGTCACAATATGCAATAGTGATTTCCTCTCCTACATCAATTGGCGTACATACTGTTATTTGTAGCATGGGTGGTACTGATGGACGTATCCAAAAAGATGGCACTGAATTAGGACGACATGAATGATTGATCATACTCCCTTGGCAGTACACGCCCTGTCCAATAGCAAACTGTTCAGAATCACTGATTGTAAATCCATTCATGCACATTCGGGACATGAATTGTATGGCCAGTAGGTTGTTGGGGTGCAGTAGATCATGTGCAAATTGAGCGATTGGGCCGAACCCTTTCATTGCAAGTAAGAATAGATGACATTGTGCCATAATTGATAAATATGTCTCCTTCTCTTTGTTTGAGAGTGAATCTAAATTGCTACTACATAGCTCTTCATACATGGCCGACTTTGCCGGTGACTTGTGACATTCACGGAGTATCCTCGCACATGATAATGCCGTGGGAGATGGCGGGGATGTTAATTTACGTGCTGCAGTCTCCTCATTCATCCAATTCATATCAAGATTTTTGCATTCTATAGAGCAGTGACGATGAAGACGATTGTTTTGTTGTTGTAGATCGATGTTGGACGAACCATAATCGTGTTGAATGGATTGAAAGCAGAAGGAACATCGCATACTGCGGGTTGATTCGAGTAAGACAGGGTGGGCGATGGGTGCACACAATGTTGTTAGTGGATGGTCTCCAATTGCTAATTTCGAGGTAGCGAATAGGGATCGACCCCGTCCTTCGATTTTTCGAATCTCTACTAATGTTGTTCGAGATTGAGATCGACAAGCGTCCTTATGCTTCGAGTAGTGATTTTTCTGGCAATGCTTGTCGTGATAGTGCGCCTGCTTGCATCTAGTGCATTGTAGCAGTGTCTTGTTTGGACGTGGGGGTAGACCGCACGCGTCGCAGAAGGTAGCATCCATTAAGTCGACAACCCACGCCGTCTTGAAATCCGCGTCCTCTCCCCCCTCTACTCTCGCGTCCGTCACACCTTCCCGCGAGTTTAGGATTCACATCTTTCACCATGCTGTTGAGAGGGCCCCGAGCCATCCTCTCATCTGCAATCGCTAACGCACTTTCCGAGTACTTCGTGGTTGATGCCGATGCCATAGAATCAACACTCACTGGCAATGCAAACATAATTTTGCATAATGTAAAGCTCAAGGATAAACCAGCAGTTATCGCCATCCCAATCAATGGTGATGGCAAGTCAACCTCGGTAACACTAGCGGGGAGCGTAGAGGCGGTGGAATTTTCTTGGACTTGGTCAAGTTGGTCATCGTCGACAGATGATTCGTGGGTAAAGAATGCCGTATTAACAATTAGTGGTGCCAAGTTTGAAGCAAGGTTGGAACACGTGGATATAGTAAAGGAAGAAGATGAAACTATTGAAACTGCGAACGATGTTGGAGGATCATTCGTCGATCCATCTAGGATCGATTCAGCATCTGCGAAGCATATTGAGGCACAGACGGGTGGTTTATCGGGCTATATCGAACGACAGGTAAAGATGATCATTGATACATTGACACTAAAAATGGTTGATTTCAATTTCCGCATAGTCCTACCGAAACCTGTGCATGAGTTGAATTATCAGCATACAATCAAGGATGATGTTGAAATTTATGACGCATATAATATGGTTCTGACGATAGGTGGTAAAGAAATTGAAGTACTGTCTTTTGGTCGTGAGGGGCAGGAGGGTGAGGTTATCGATTTGATGACAAAGTTGAAGCAAAGAGTAAATATTCTTGATTTCTTTTGCAACATAACCGACGACGACGACGACGACGAAGACGACGGTATCATCACCCACACACTTCTTGAGTCATTTAGTTACAGTGCCGATATTGAAAGATTAGGGGAGAGGTTTGGCAGCTTTCTAACTGGGCTGGAGTTCATAGGACACGAGCAACCTACTACTGCGCTGAGCTCCAGCTCTCCTTCTGGCATGTCCGTACATATGAATCATGTTCAATTAGAAACGCTCATGCAATTGGGGGTCATGTTACTTTCGGCTCCAGATGAGAGCACATCAAGCTCATGTGAAACCCCGATAGAGATAGCAATAGCTGAGCAATCATCTGTTGCTAGCGAGCCTTCGTCGTTCACTCTCTTAATCTCTTCCATCTCATTGATTCTATATGAGGAAATTCGGGTCAGTGTCTCGGATGTTACAATGAGTTACACAGCTGATGGCAAATTATGTACCATCCAAGCAAACAAATTCAAGTTCAAGAGTGATAGTACTGGTCAAATTGAGGCTACTGGATTGGTATTATCCATGCTACCAGTAATAAGACTGGCAATTGGGAGCATAGATAGTGCATTAATTACTGATACAGCTATTCTTTTGTCTCCAATACAACATTGTGAAGTCGCTTATGAGGGAAGCACAATGACAGTCCATCTAAGTTCAATTGCAATAAAGACATATGCCGCCAAGGATACACCTGAGGACGGAGCTGCTGTGTCTGTCCCTATACTGCCATGTAACATCAACATTACCATTGAGCAAGACATACACATTAAATCAGAGGATGGTGCAGTGACTGAACTTGGACGGTTTCATCTCTACGCTTTAAAAGAAGAGAGTTGCACCAAAGTTGCCTTCCAATTAGAAAGATATATGAACAATGTGGTCTCCCTGTCAACCATGAGCTTGTGTGCCACATTTCCACTTAATCAAGTTAATGTAATCTCAGATTTAATATTTACTGCTGGTGACATCAATGTGATGAGTGGACATGACACTGACGAGTGGACCGAGGCATTCCGACCTATAATGGAAAGGATCGGAATAATGGAAAGAAAGCTTGAAACAATGAAGCAAGAGAATTCATCCACAAGGAAGATCTTCTTAGATAGCGTAATGAACAAAAAAGAGGACAAGCCAAAAGATAATTTGATTAAGTTACCTTTTGCCAGCATAGGGGACTTAAAGATAACAGTTTCAGTGGAGGCGTCCCTAAAGATTGGCAAAATTAAGGACACCTCATTCATTGTTAAAGCATACAAGGGCAACTTGGATACTACGTCAAAGGATCTGATTAATTATTACGTGAAGGCCTGCTTGGCTCGTGCTCCTGCATTTATAAGGAATGTTGAATTGTTAGGGCTAAATGTATTGGATACGGCATCTGGACTATCAGCAACGTATGCAGGAGCAGGATCTCTCGCTGCAATGTTTGGCAGCACTCTAGGATCTGCGCTAGGTGCTGGAGCGGGTGTCGTAGTAGTTACAGGATTCGACGCGATTAAAGGTGCTGTTGATGCAGGTAAGCGAGCACGTAAAGTTGATGAAGACGAAGCTTCGAGACCAAGTGATTTCTTTATAGGGTTGCTCCAAGCCACCAAGGAATCCACGAGAGATGGTGCATCCAAGAGAGGGAAGTTACAAGGTGAAGGAAATGTAATCGATTGGACTGTTGGTGCAACTGCAAACACAGCTGAGTACGTGAAGAAAGAAAAGAACAAACTTGGTGTAGCGGGAGCAGGTGGGGGAGGATTTCTCATCGGCATGGCTGTTGGAGGACCCATTGGGGCTGTTGTTGGCGGACTGTTAGCATCGGCAACAACAGGAGCTGCATTGAAAACGATAGATAGAAAAGTTGGAAACAAGACGGAGACAATTGATGAATAATAGGAGTATTAAGTATGTGTAGCTTAGCAAATACAGCAACTGCTTCATCTACAGATTGATATTTTATACTTCATGTAGACAAGGGGGTTTATTTATATCACCGGATAATGCTCTCACTACTAAAACACTGCAGGCACGAAATACGAAGGTCAATGAATTTTACAGGGCAGTAAGTAAAATGATCGACAAGCTAGTTGTCATTGTAATTCTGTAAGATAGAGTTTTGAGATTAATACTACCATTAATCAAAGTATCGTCTCCAACGAACGGCACTACGTCGTTGATGACCATCTCCCTTTCTCACACTCAGTAGCATTCGTGCCAATCGTTCAGTCTCAATCTTGTCAATCCCAGGTCGATCAATTCCAGTTATCTCAACATCCATCCCAATCTTCGTCGCTTCTACAATTAGCTCGCATACTAAATCGTGAGCAGTCCCAGGCCGGAGCAATGTCTGAGGAGTTGATCCTCCCACTACTCTTCGTCCTGTGTTGTCACTCCCACCAGTATGACAGGACGGTTCCATTAATACGTCATACTCGTGTCTGTTGGCGGTATTCAATGCCACACTCAATCTTGTTATACCGGCATCGGTCATGTCTTTTAATATCGCATGTCTATGTACTGGTATCACGGTGCCATCACGGTTGAGATTATTTGGAGAATAACCAAGGTTGGGTATACCATAGCATAGTCCATTCGTTATGACTCGTACTGCTGGATGTTTTCGTATTTTATCGTTTTTGCTGCTATTAATATCACTATTATCTCGTGTCACGGCACGTGATATAGCTAGTAATGCATCCATCCGTAATGTTGGTTCGCCTTCTCCGGCAATAACAACCTGGTCATACTCCACAGACGAAGTACGCAGTCGCGAACGAACTTCATTGATGATTGTTGATATTGATGGTCGTAGTCCATCGTCAGTAACGATACATGTCTCGCCCACTTCATCACCACCATCGACGGTAGCTGTCCCACGATCGGCAATAATTTGTCGCCGTTGTCGTAAATGCTCTTTCAAATCATCACTACTGTCTCCTTGCAATTGTTGTTGTTTGTATAATGAATTGACCAGCGGCAAGTCGTATGGAGGTAAAAACACGCGTTCCTCATCAGTATCATAATCACGAAAATAATCTATAACACAGCCAGGCATTTCCACATTACGAATGTTAACGAGTGATTCTGCCACGAGTCGGGGCAGGGTAAAGCCTGGGCCACGTGTCGAGGGGAGAGGGATGGAGTTACATCGACTTGTGAGTGGGACGTACAGTGATCGACCGAGGGTGTAAGTGTACTTGTACACTGCCGTGGAGACCATCGATGCCCATAAAAGATAAGCCTGGAGTCGTTTTGGACACAACGTCCGAAGGCCCACACAGTTTGTTTATCCAAATAGTGACAGTGTTTGTCCAAATAGTGACAAAAAATACTTAACGGTAGTGACGTTTAGATTTCTTTTACTATTTTTTGCTTATTATGAGAAGCGCGACTCATTTCTCCTTTCCGGTTCGTGGATTGTCCTCTTTTGGCTTCCCGCCGAGACGCTGAGTTTAAAACGACTCCCTGTACAAACAAAAAGACATAATTTGGCGGGAAATTGTCACACTAACTCCCCAAAAGTACCGTAAACTGAATAGGCGATCAGCCGATAGATAAAATAGATGGTCCCAATGCATTCAGCATTGAATTTCGCATTTAAACGATATGTAACACTAATATTTCCGAAAATGTTTACTTATTGAATTTTGACATAGAGTAGCCTCAATCTCGCCGATATCCGCCAAATCTTGCGGGAAGACAATCCGGGAGAATATGAGATGAGAATAGAACACGACCCCTCGCCCTCGGCTCGCTCCTCTTTCCAAGACTACTCTCGATCTCGCTACTTTTCTGGGTGTATGGGTGTCGTGCGAACTCCATCTCCCTTGTGGTGACACTTCATAAATCCCTCGCCACCAGTCATCGGCGATTTACACATCGATACAAATAAATGGGTCTGAAATCGTTTTTAAACGGCGGTGGAGTAGTAGTAAGTGCTTAAATGAGAGCATGCTGAGCATGAAATGGAAAACGAAGAGAATTTCTATATTAAATGCGTTTATTGTTAGCTCACTTATCAATCATGTTTTGAATTCTTTCCTTTTCATCAGTTCGTGGCATGGATACTTATGGGGGTATGTATATTCGTCGCCTGCATCCTTGATTTACTTTGTCGTCAATATTGCTGTAAGAGGGAAGACAGCGACGTCGGAGAAGAGATTGTATATGAACGTCTCTCGGAAGAAAGGAAACTAGATTTAGACAATCTACGATCCAGCGCCATATTGCATAAGTTGAGCAGATACACTCTAACAGTTTCGGTGGAGAATATGCTGAAGAAGCGACAAAGTGACTCAGATACGATATCATCTACTGGTGATGAGACGACATCTGCTGGCAATGATTTGAAAGAGAAAGACAATTGTGAGAAAAGCAACAATGATGTCGAAACGGGTATGGTTGATGGAGACACAACATATGAAGGTAGCAAAGATGATTACTCTGTTGGTAGCAAAGATGATTCAGAATATACTCATGTAATGTTACCTCTACCTGGACATGCCATTACCGTAAGTGATGTCGTAATGCCGGATGATTGCAGTATAGAAAAGGAGAAGAAGACAATCAGGAGTATCACTTTACAAAAGCTACAAAAGCTATCGTTGCTCACATCAAGAGTGGGTAAAAATATAATTAACAACGAAGAGGAGAAGCCACCATGTACACCAGATGAGCCTTGTCCTAATGACCACCCAGATGATGAGGTAGTAACTGAGAACAGAGCAGTACCCATGTTTTGTGCCGTATGCTTATCTAAGTACACATTAGCAGACAGAGTATGTTGGTCGTCCAATACTGAATGTACTCACGTATTTCATGAGGAATGTATGCTCCATTGGTTGGTGACATTGGGAAGGAATAAGTCCAAAAAGAAACGTTATAGCACGAACCCCAGTGAGGCAAAATTGTTAGACTTTGATTTGAGTTGTCCATGCTGTAGACAGGAATTCATATCAAGCAGCTTAATCATCAGAAAGGAAGAAACTATTGAGGAAGCGGATGAACGTGTTTGAGATAATGCATTTGCTAGACTATAAAATAGTATATTTGCTAGAATGTAACGTTACATTTCAGTCTCACTAGTTCTGTTTGATGTTCTTCCGTTTAATCAAAAGAATTCTTCACGAGTATTATCCCCGCGACGCAGACGAAAGAGGATACTTTCTTCGATGTCGACATTGGTAGTAGAGTCAGTATACAGAGCTTGTTTGCTAGTTGGCGAAGGATACATTTTGTTGAAGGATTGCGGTGGCATGCCAGACTGCCGTGGAGGAGTTATCTGATTGGAGGCAGATCTTTCTAAGGCACATATCATCTCTTGTCGTAACACCTCATCAGTAACCATGTCTGTCACCAAACCACCTACTATGCCTACCATCTGTGTAGCACGTTCATCAGCAGCAATCCGTGCAGTCTCGGCAATATACGCCTTGAGGTGTACCTGTTGCACAGCCTCTATTGATTGTCTTTTCGTCTCCACGAGTTTTTCAGTAAGTGCTCTATTCTGATTGATGAGTAAGTTATTCTGGACGATTAATAGTTCATTCTCAAGCGTAAGATTGGTGACTCGCTGGAGGAGGCTGACCTCATCTGCTGTTTTAGCGGCTTGCACATTGTAAATCAATATTGGTTGTACTGGTGAACTTGATAGCTTGTCTATTTTATCCATAGACATCGGCAAAGAATTAGCTTCAGCATCCTGATTAGGCAGCGGAAGAGCGGTATCATTCACTCTATCATCATAATCTATCGTGGCCGATCTCATCAGCGCCAAATTGGCAGAAGAAATAATTCCGTTTGATGATTCGCATAATACTTTCTCTTGATTCGCCATTTGTATTGTAGGAACAATCGCAGCAGGAGGCATCTTGCTTCCATCGTCTTGGCTATCTTTGTCCATCAATTTCAGATACGCAGAACAACCCTTTTCATGTTGACATGCATCCTCGTATGTTGAAAACATTGCCACACCACAGTAATCGCAACACCAGTTCGTCTCGACGTCGTCATCATCTTGGTCGTTGTCATTACTTTGCTCACTAACATTTAAGTCATTTATATTATTGTTATCTGATAGGATCAGTGACGATAATTCCCGTTCTTTAGCCTGCTGACGCTTTAACTTACGTCGTCGGTTCTCCCTCTTCGTTTTCTTCTTTCCCATCCCATTCATCACCTCTCTATTCGCGTCAGATGACGAATCGACAATTATTACTCTTTTGGTAAATTCAATCTTCTCTCTTTTATCCCCCTTTGTTTTGACGTCAAGATATCTTCTCAATACCTCAATCATATTATTCCGTTCAGCTTTTGATGAAATAATCATGCGTGGACTAAGATGAAATTGTCTAGTACCACAAAATTCTAAGTCGATAGAGTGCTCAATCTTCTCTGTTAAATATGATAATTGCAATGTATCAAATCGTTTTTGTTCTTCCATTGTAAATTGTCGATACGTACGTGGTGTGGATAGTATCTCTTGATCATTGTTATTATCATCCAAGTCTTCAGAATTGGTAAATTCACTTTGAAAATTACATGCCAAGTTGGCCATCCATATTATTGGGATAGTCATCCCTAATGATTCACGAACAGGACCAAGACAAAAAGTCGATATAAGTGCAGATGGAGGATGACGATCATTGGCAGTGGCTGCATGACGATTGTTGTTAGTGTATGTGTATTGTGCGAGCCACGATGCGATGGTTTGATCATGGGCGGATGACTCAAAGAGAGAGAGCTGGTCGTGATCGTCTGCATCGTTCGATGGTGTCGTCATTGTTAGCGTAAAGGAAGGACTACCATAACAACTATACTTGGTTCCTTGGGTTCCTTGACCCCCCCGATAAGTAGCAATTTACGTAGATTCCGCACTCTTACTTAACATGACACCATTTTTCTAACCCCTTCGATCTCTACGAGGTTGATTTGAGTAATTCTTTCACAATGATGTGTTGAGGTTGCTTTAAGCTCGTAGCACTGACGTATTAGGCGATTGAATTTGATTCATAGTAAAAGAGTGAATGAGGGAAGAATGGCCCTGCTGCTGACGAATTTAGTTGAACCAGTCGTTTATCATCACACGTGTGCACAGACGCCACGAGGAACAAACCCTGAGCTCCTCCTCACGGCGGCTGAAGGGTTGGCATACCAGGCAGGACGAGAACCCAAAGCCCGAAGGCCGTTAACTTAGTTTCATCGAGTCCGTGCCATCGAATCAGCAGCATATTCGGCACACGTTCACGCACTTGCAAATCAACAAAAATGAGTGCCTTTCTGCTTCGTGTTTTTCTTGTAGTAGCCGCGATTATTCACATGGGTTGTGCCTTCCACTACCAGGCCATGTCGACACGTCGGAATACTGCCGCCATGTCCTCAAGTCGCCTTACCTCTACCCGAATTTCGGCCACGGCCAGTCAACAACTCGATCGACCCTCCGTCCTCGATCGTTCGACGGAAGTACGCAAGCGTCACTCAAGACAAGATGAACTAAACAACGAGGATGACGATTCATTTAATAGATGGGTCTTGAAACTCAACGATGATCAAGACAATACACGTAGCTACGTATGTGAATGTCTCGTTCGTGTTGCCAAGCTAACCGAGGAGGAATCTTACCTCAAGATGATGACCGCTCATCAGCATGGTGAGGCAATAATTGGCGAGTATTGTCGCGAACATGCCGAGTACTACAAGGAGGCATTAACATCTAGTGGTTTAGTGTGTGAAATATTCCCAATCAATATCGAGTGATGTAATAGGTTGATGTGGGTGTTAAGTGCGTTCAATTTTGACTTATCACGAGATTCAAGGTTCGGCACAACTGGTTTGACTCTCTGGTCGCACACAAGAAGTGTACCAAGCCACGAATCCAACTCGACCATCATAGAGGTGGGAAACTCCTGGAAAATGTATGTCACCATATAGTTGTAAATTAATATTATTGATTCATGTTAGACAATTTCTCCATCTTCCCGCTTTTGGTGGATGTTATGGTGAATGGTGACGAAAGGCGCCAGAGTCACTCAAATATTCTCACCGTTCTTGCAAGAAGCTCTGAATAAGTAACTTGCGCAGCCACACAACATTCACTACAATCTTACTCAACATACACTTTGTACACTTTGTACTATTACATATGTTCTCGGGGGACAACTTTTAGACAGTTATAGGGCGAGGCTTTTTTAGGCAATAGCAACACTTTGCCTTTGTTCAAGAACATACGGCAAAAAGATGCAGCAATCGCATTTAGAACTTCAGTTGCCTCCTGTGGGGCGACTGTGGTGTTTATCCCACAAGGACCTATGAATGTGAATATGATTGAACATTGGCGGGGAAGGGGATACTTCCACGGCGAAGCCCCGAGCTACTGTCACCGCACCCGGGATGCAGCATGAGCGGCCTAACGGATTTCTCCGTCGACGCACAGCGTCGTATGTTCGTGGAGCAGCAAGAACGTGAACGTCAACTTGCCGACGCCAAGAAGGCAACACGTCGTGCCTCGAAAAAGGATCGTGCCAGTATTGTCAACGACGATGATGATGATTACTCAGTCTATGACGATAATGATGGCAATAGTGTCGATTCGGAGGAATCATTCTATGTGGGCATAGAACGTGCAGACTATACCCAACCGGATACTACCGAGATGTACGGATATGATGATGGGATGATGAATAGAGGGGGGGACGAGGATCGGCTTGGTATTGCACGTATCGGAGGCTGGTTGGGAGGAGACGGTGTGATAAAGCAAACTCTCCACGACGAGAAGAGTGGTAGCTCGTTGCATGAATTCATGAATGGCGTTGGTGGGATGAGGTTGGATGGGGAATCTCCAAGAAGAAAGAATACCATCGTTGCCGTTCCACTTACCGATTCGAATCTGGGTTGGTCAGAGAATGGTAAATTGTGGGACACAGACGACGATGGCGTCGATCAGGTCTATCAATACAAAGCCGCTGAGGGAAAGACATTTATTGAAACTATTGTGAAGGGTGCGCCATCGTCGATAGTTTCATCAGTTGAGAATACACTTCCTATTGTCGACGTCGGAAATGGAACAGTCCCCGTCCTTGCACCCATATCAATGTACACTCCAGGCGTCACCGGTGGTGTCGAGGATAATGCTGCACGGCAAATGCGTGAACGAGAGTATCGGAAAGATGCCAATGCTCGGACAGATAGTATTATGAGAGAATTACGGGATGAAATATCCGCTGCGATGTCAAGAGATGATTCCACGGGGATGATTGACGGAAAAGACTTAATGAAGAAATTAGAGGGAATATTGGGAGCACAGAGCAACATTAATGATGCTAGGCAAGAAGTTTAATGTCATCTTAGAGCATTAGAATTTTAATCCAAAAACTTAAGGTGTATGATAAGAATTACCATAAAGGCAGATGCATTAGAATAGGAATCAAGGCCAAAAATGGGCAGGAATTCCCTTGCTTCTCATACCGTGAAAGAGATCCAATGTATCCTTGATTGTGCCATTCCAGTGAACTCTGCCATTCTTTTGCAACCCCCAAAATGGTCTTAATTCTGCTACGTGGACATGATGTTCGAAATAAAATTGATCAATAAGTCTGTGAAAGATTCCATCTTTGCCTCCCTCAAACAATTGATATGCAAGTGGAACTTCAATTGAAGCCGTGTCAATGTCTAATTTGAACACAATGAAATCATCCTCATCAAACTTGTCAAGTATTGAATTGATTGGATTCATTCTATTCCCCTCCTCTGCATTCACACCAACATTTATCCAATGATATGATGCAAAGTACTTCGCTGGTAGCAGATTTTCATAAATATGCTGCGCATCTATCTTTGTCACCTCAAATGCATATATGTGATCAAAAACAAAACCAAATTTCTCATATTCCTCCATAAGTTGCATCATTATGGGAAGACCGTTCGCCTTTCCTAGATTAAGAGTCGCACCCAAGTCGAAGAGTACTCGTTTGGACGTTGGTTTCAGATTTCTACACATTGCCTCGTAGTCATGAACGAGATAGTCCAATGACATTAGGTTTGGGATGCTCGCATTAAAACAAAACTTATGTGAACGCATTGGAGGTGTTAGAGGTTCCACATATCCAGATTTTGTCAACGAAAGTTGTCTGCTTGGGAACATGCCGTTCAGACCACGCTCATGCAATTTAGTAGATGAGCAAACATCATAATTCCCCTCTCTAATTCCTATCATCAAATCTGGAATTGGTTCAAAATTTCGTACGGCAGTATTGTATTTGTCAAGATTAATAGAATATGATTGTAATTGATTGTATATTTCTGTGTTCGTAGCTGTGACGTCCTTCCAAATAGTGCATCCACTTGGATTTATCGCATTAGTAAACGTGTCATACCCAAGCTCTACTGCATGTTCCATGATATAATTCTCACAAGATGACGGCACGTAGTTTGTGATTCTCTTATTTTTCGACGCCGTTCTTATCTGAGGAGTTGATGATAATTCCGAATCCAAATTTGTGATCTTATCAATCATGGAGTGCATCAGGTATCCAACTGCGAACGCTAAGTACACCTTGCTCCAAGTAAGTGAACGAAAACCACTGTGAGTTTCCCGACGTCTGCCGTCATTGCGGTCGTTATCATCATCATCCTGTTGACGAGGATTAGTAGCCTTGATTGTTGATCGTATCATCCGGATATGGTCCTTCCTTCCGCGTGCTTTTTGAGGGAGGGGAAGTATTGTTTTTTTGGCGCGATTTATCTCACCACAAACCTCTCCCACTAATATGGCCGAGGACATGCAGCAGTAGTCATCCCTGAGGATGTATCCTCTTATTGGAAGTCACTCGACCCAGCTGTCCGTGCGGCACTGATCGCCTCCTCCTCTGCTGACCCTTCGACATCCAACGGCGCTGTTACCACTACTGGTGCCCAAGGACAACCAATGACATCATGTTCAAAGCAAGAGATTATGATGGCAACCTCCGCGCCCGCTGCTCCTAGTGCTGATGAACCATGCTCCAACAAACGCGCTAGAATCTCTCTAGACAATGACGAAAAAGAGCAACAAGAAGATACGTCGTCGTCGGCACCAGATATGTCCTTACTTCCCCCGGGATCGACGATCAGTCCAACATGGACAAAGAGCGATTGGTTGGCCTGGGACATTACCGAAAGTGCATACCGCACAGCAATGATTAATGATAGATATCGTGATAATGATGTTGATGATAATAAGTACTATGACTATTTAGATCAGCGTGAAGCCGCCATTAATTGGACTGAACCCAACGAAGTGACGCTACGTATCTGTTTACGAAGAAGCGGCGAGCAGCATCAGGCGAGGGGAGAAGAAGGAGAGAGTACCGCTACAGCAGCAGCAACAACAACACCATTGACGGAAGAAGTTCTGTCAACAGTGCGTTTGTCCCGATCTGAACCAAAGACCTTTCGTGCTATCATTGAAGATGCATGTGCTACACACAATTTTGAACGCGATGCATACTACTGGACATTTGACATACATACTACTCATCCAGATAATGATGTACTCGCCAAAGAGGATGACGAGTATAGTTTTACTCATTTGTGGACACCCACATTTGCCATCTGTTGGGAGGATGAGACTACATATATCAAACGACTAATTGCATCACCCAAGCCATGTCCACCCACCCAACTAACATGTTGCCCCAGTTTTGATAAACTAAAAAGTCCACCACCGGATGGGAGTGCCACTGCCGACGAATGGAAACGTTGGCATAAAGAAAATAACCTTGGAACAGCTGAATTTTGGTATCAAAAAAACACCGCAGTGACTTACCGTTGCCCGAATGTAATACCATTACGTCTCAAGGGTGTCACACACAGTATTGACATTGATGCAGAGGCGGATTCTGCATTGTCTGAAGCAGTTGCTGCTTTTGCCACTGCCGCAGGAGCATCCGCAACAGCTTGTGCAGTAGCAGCAAATGGTGAAGAAGGAGTAGTTTCAGCACCGTCAGTGGCGGCATCGGAATATCTAGTCAAGGATGGTTCTGGCAATATCCTTGATCAGTACACCACCACGCCACGGTCTTTGTATTATGGTACACGCAAGGAACCACGAACATTACATATTGTATATCGTGATCCGGCACAGACTAAAGCTGCACTTGAGGCCAAGCATGGAGGCGTCCCTGTGGGATATGTGCCATTTCGTGGTCTTGGCTACCTCGTAGAGGATACTGAGGCACCATGGCTTATTTCGACTGAGTATGGTGTCGAGGCTTTTAATCAGGCTGGCAGGTCTCTTATGGTCTATGCAGGTTGTGACTACGGTGCTCGTGGAGTTGATGGGTTGTCATCGTACGATCCAATCGTCAATTGGTGGAAGATGTGTAGTCTTTTGAAGAAGGACATATCGAATGTATCACGTAAGCCCAAAGGTCATGGATGGGACTGTGAGAATATTGAATGTGCTCTTGATAAATTTACAGGCATTATGCTTGTAACTGTAATCAATGATGAATGGCAACGTGATGCACGCGGAAAGATTATGGGATGGGATCCTGAATGTCGTAAGGAAACTATTAGCATTATGAAGAAGATGGATGATGCAGCAGTAAAACTAATAAGTGCCGCGAAGGAGGTGACAGTCGTTGTTCCCAATAATGGAATGCTAGGACTCACCCGTACTCTTGAACAAACCAAGAGGTTGCTTACCAAGTTACAGCAGGAGTATGATGGATTCTCTACACCTGGGTACGATCATCATAAAGGTTACTTGGCGTTCTCGAAGGCACTTCGATTGTTAAATACCGACTGAGAAGCTAGAAAAGTTATTTGCATACATACATTCAATCTAAATGTTTAATCAATTACGTGACTGTAACAGTAAGAAGATTACGTAAGAATCCTAACAGAATTCCCTCATATTCTACTCCCTCACATCTCAAGGATATGGCTGTGAGTCGATCAGGATTTTTCGAACAGATAGTGCGAAACGATCCATTCCTTACCCCCATGGTAGCCAAATAATTCTGCACATGACATGAAGAAGACACGCCAATAGACCCACCACCTCGTGGCTTGATCTGGGCCATAGGTCTTTGCCATAACTGGCATCAATTCCTCACGATGGGCATCCATATTCGCAAGCCATGCCTCAGATGTCAACTGATAATGCCGACCATCGACCTGCCAATGCTCCACAAGGGTCAAGTCACGTTGAAAGTAATGCAATAGGTCGTCACTGGGCATAATCCCACCCGTGAAGAAATATTTTGCCATCCAGTCAGACTCATCACGTACCTCGAAAGTGTAAGTAAATCGATTGTGTGAAAAGATATGCACGAAGAGTGTGGCTTGAGGTTTCATCCACTTTGATATACGAGATAGTAGTGTTTGGTAGTTACGCATGTGCTCGAACATTTCCACTGACACCACTCTATCAAAGATCCCTTCTTTCTGCATTGGGAATACCAACTTGTTGACATCACATGTAACAATATCTAGGTTTGTCAATCCACGCTCGACAGCACATGCATCAATATATTCCTTCTGCGTACGTGAATTGGAAACGGCCGTGATACGTGAATTGGGATAATGTGCCGCCATCCATAGTGACAATGAACCCCAGCCGCAACCAAGTTCCAAAATTTTATCCCCATCCTTCAAGGCCGCTCTTTCACATGTCAACGCAAGCATCTTTGCCTCGGCAGCTTCCAGATTCTGTGCCGCTTTACTCATCGTAAAGTCATTATAGTAACAGCACGAATATTTGAGATGCTTCCCAAGGGTCTTGAGGTAGAACTCGGTCGGAACTTCATAATGCTGCTCATTCGCTTCATCCGTACAAATGGCCACTGGACTTTCACGTAACATCCCCACGACGTCCATTAGATGTGCCTGCTGCGATTCTGGATCGTCGCGTTCCTCCTCGATGAGGCGTTGGCCTAATAGACGACGGATTTGGATACGTATAAGCCAGTCGGGTATGAGGTTAAGTTCGAGTAATTTCATCGCCAACGATGGCTTTTCGTCGGAGTCATCATTGACAATACTGCTCGATGCCACCGCTTTTTTTCGATAGACGGATGATGCCGTGATAACGACGGCGGTCGCAAGGACGAGCACCGTGGTCGTGCGCTGGGCCATCGAGGATCGGGGAGGGTTCTAGATACCTCGAGTAGCTTCGAGGGAGAGTCCTGGGTACTTTGCCTTGGACAGATTTTTGGCGGGACCACAGATCTATCTATGCCTATGAGTAGGTAGGATGTCCTTGTCTGTGCCAATTCGTCCAGCGAGGGCCATGGTGGTGCCTAGATTTCGATAACGGATATGACGATGCGATCGACATCGAGTCTCCTGATGGTTGTTCTATCGTCGAGGGGTTTGGCGTCGTTCGCATTCAACATCATCACGCCACGTATCTCTCCTCCGTCGACCTTTGTTCCTAGACGACCAATGTTATCTTCGCGGCGACATCTCCCACGAACAACAATACACCGGTGTTCATCGCTCAAATTATCATCCGATGTAATTGCAAACAGTGTCGTGTTCCTTGAAACTATGGATCGATCGTCTGCGGAATCACTCGCGGGACCATTCTTCGGTGCATCACTTTTTCCCTACCTTGGTTTTCTCTACTTCCTGGATTATCCTGGTAATGGCACACCCAAGGGCGTTACGATAGGCTTTGCTACCTGCCTCCTTTTCGTGTTTTTAACCATACCTGCTGCCATTGGAGCGCAGGTTGGATATGGTGTCAGTTTAGCGGATTGCGATTGGCTTCATGGAAGTGCCGAGAGTCTTTTAACAATAACAAATTTGGTCACGACGTTGTCATTTAAAAGTGCGGTCGATTACGAGGTCCGACGAAGGAATAGAGAAGATGTAAAGCTGCCTGAAAGTTACAACAACTATCGACCAATGATCAATGTTGTCATTGTCTTAACGTCACTTGCATTCCTAACGGCATTGTATCCTATAATTGCTACTCGTGGTGGTGCATCAGTGCATACACCCTATCTGGGTGGGTTTCTTGACGTACTGCCACCTTCATCATTCCTACCGCCATCATGGACACCCATACATTCGGAGCCAGACAATGCGTTGACAGTTGCAACGTGGATAATACATGTCTCATCACTTGTGGAATTCCTCGTGGCCATGGGATACTGCTGGAAGTGGGCTGACATATCCAACAATATGCGATGGCGGGGGTTGACATGGGGTTTACTGCCATTGCACACTTCGGGGATTACTGCGATAACATATCACCTACTGTACAACTCGTTACCGGTCTTGGTCCCGCTACAGGCGGCATTAACGTTGTTTGGGAATAGTACTGCCATGTATGCATCTTACAGACTCGCCGTGTCAAACGGTTGGACTGTTCCATCGTCATGGAGGTCGTTCCTTGGAGAGTTGCCGTTCTTACCGGACTACGACCAAAAGGGAGAAATAGAGAATACCTTAATTTGGAGAAATGCCATCGAAGGAGAGGTAGGTATGCAACAATCGCCATTCTCATCGACGTTGGCTGGCTTTGAAGATTTGGGCGAGGCTCTGTCAGGGGACAATAATTATTTGTTTGTTATCAAACTCTTCATGGGGTGTGCCATCATGAGGTGAGTTCATCGTTACCCATTTTATGATTTTCTTAATATTATACATTGGTATCTGAGTCCTCCTTCTGTCATACTTATCCTGTCGCTTTACATTGACTAAGTTACGTGGTGAAATACGGAGAAGTTTGGTCAGAGTTTCCATTTGGTCAATCAGATCTAGGTTTGGCACTGTCATTCATTTTCCTGCCCACGTTGTTGAATGCACTAAAATGGCACAAGAGAAGCCAGGATTCATTCATTTGACAGTTGGTTCTAGCCGAATACATCGCATATATTTCTTCTTTTGCAATCCATCATCATACCTAGATTTTTATCTAGCGGGATGACTAAATTGAAGAGAAATGACAGTCAACTTTATACATATATAATGTGATTCAGTACCTTCTACTGTGGCCCTTCTCTCTAAGAGTGGTGGCGGCTGTCAAATAGTAGGAGATTGTTGGTCGTTCACATGTATTTGTATGGCAAGATAGCAGGTCCAATATTATCTGATGCTGTGGCCCTGACCTGTTCTACAATTTTTGATAGAATCTATAACACCCTAAATCAATCTTTCACTAATATAAAGAGAATACTTTAAATTAAAATGTACCACATACAGTTCAATTAATCACGTCATTGGGAGTTATTTTAGATGAAATTATATATAGTGAGTAATTCAAATTGCCTGTAATTTTGATTGTCGATACACGGCAAAAAGTAATTATCATGACAGCTCGGATACGAATAAGTATGACTCTGACTTTGCGACAATGTCGCTTCCAAGTGAGTAACTCAAATTCTTTTAATACAAGGTACGTACACGAAGCTATGTTGTTTGGTCAATACAGTAGGTTCAGCTCAATTTCTCTTGCTGCTGTTTCAGTGGCAAGGTTACAGTTTCTTTCATTGGTTGAGGAAGTTTCAACGCGAGTATGAATGCATTACGGGAGACGAACGAGGAGTTTGATTCCTCTTATACTCGATGGCCCTCTTCCAGGACCCGTCCCTGTCCTCGTTCTCGCCAAGGAGGAGCTCTCTCCACGTGGCTTCGGCGTGGACAAGGTGGCCTTGCTTGGCGTCAACACTCTTAATACGAGAGAGAATCACAGCTGCGGGGTCGGAGGTTGTCTTAGACTTTGCCTCGATGTTGAGGAACACTGAAAGACGTGTCGTTGCTGAGGCATTGTAGCTGATATCATTGTTATCAGCTACAACGACACTGAGGTTTGTCTCGAACGAGCTCCAAATGGCTGATGCCTCAGTGTCTTTCTTGGGGAGGTATTTAGACTGAGTCTGTTCCTCCTTCGACTTCAAGAAGTGACTCGTATCTGTCGTCTTTGGCCACGTCCACCTCTCCAATTCGATCTTCATCCGACGAAAGTCGTCCGAGAGATTGGAAAGCGCCTGGACTGGCTCCTGTAGACGGAATCCAAGTTGATGAAGTATGCACGCGACTCGGTGTTTGATCATGCCCTGCATGAGGGTGTGACCATCCTCACGGTCATCGACTGGTTGCATCAACACAAATGGATCAGCTGCATCGTAAGCTTCTACAAACTTCTGATTCACAGGCATGAGGAATAACTGTCCCTTCGTATCGTCGGAGTTCCACTGCTCAACCATCTTTGACTGCTTCTTGGCCTGGCTGCCAGAGCAAGACATGATATTTATATCAAACCAACTGATTTAGTAGCGTGAAAGAGAGATAGAGAAAATTATTAAAAATGTGTCAGCATTAGAAATCTGACGGATGATGTACAAGTACTGAAAAAGTGACCCACATTGATAGATTGCAGCTTCGCTTGCCCTTGGCATCGAATACCAACTCACGAGCACATACGTAGTTATCGCAGTAAATGGATCCTTTACCAGCGTCGTACTGCTGCTCTGTAATTTCGACGACGAGTTTATCCAGCGATACGATCGCATACTCGTTGTTGGAAGACGACTTGCGTAGATGATTCATGTCTGATACGTAGAAGTATCCTGTTTGAATCAACATGCATGGTTGACCGTTGATGCCTTTACGATGAATGAGACAATACAAGTGAAGCAATATGCACTCTAATGTTAGAGAGAGAATGCACAACATGATTAGAAATCATTAGGATGAACAGAAGAAAAATACTTACGTTCGGTCGGTGCAAATGTAAAATTGAGGTGCTTCCTCTGATCTTCATTCCCCCGAATGCTATGCATGCTACGCATACGCAATACGACCAAAAGCTTCCTCAACTCATTGCTTAGCATCGTCACGTCAAATACTTCAGGAAGATTATCAAGGTCGTAGACTTTCGCATCGGCCTGACGATTACAAACGAGGTTGTATGTGTCGACAAGTTCTGCACTCTGCGTCGCCAGGACAGAGTCGGGTAGACGGAATGGACGGCAATACTCCCAGATAACTTGCGCAATGAGGGGATTAGTTTGACTCATCGAGCTTACATGAAAGTGGTACAACCGATCCGGAATTTCACACGGTGAATTCCTCTTTGCCTTGGTACAATGATCGGGAATGACCATCTTAGAAACATCCACGGTCATGGTACTGGGATCGTGTAGGCATTTGCACCGGTTGCTGTAGGGACTGTGTGTTCGATTTGAGAAGAGTGAGTAAACAAATATTATGTGAGCGATTTCGATTGCGATTGCACTAATGTTAATGAAGAGGAGGAGTATCAATTCGATTGAATTGTACGCCAACTTACCATATACCAGTCATGATACAGATCAGACACGGGAGCATCAAGTGGCCGTCAGGGACTTTCGTTGGATTCCTCCTCTCGGCCTCGGAATGGGCATAGATGCAGCCAGCTCCATACTTGCAGACTCCACGTTCGAGCATGTTTTTACACATTTCAGTCTTGTGCTTTTCACTATTCTTTGGTGTTGGCGACGTACCACCATGAACAAAGTTGACATTGTTACTATAGTGTCGTCCTCCACCGCTGCTGCCCGCACGGCTTGGAGGTCGCTGCTGCTCTTCTCCTTGGCGAAAGCTGCTGTCAAAAAATGCTACGGAATCTGGAGATACGCGGCATTGTGGATCTCTGCGTCCTGAAGCACGGCCAATGCTGGTCGGAGGTGTAAAGGAGGAGGAATGGGATGGTACGATCGCCGTCCTAAATGACAATGTCGTGGATGAGTTAATGGTAGTCTCGACAGCACGTCGTAAGGACGACGATGTCAACACCTGCGCCGGTGGTTGGTGGCGTTGGCTGTCTTCTTGATTTCCTTGGTGGCTAAATGACATTGTCTGGAGTGTAATGAAGAAGAAGGAAGATGGTTAGCATGTGTAGGATCATCAATAATAACAAGAAGAGAGAAGTAAGGCACGCCACCGACTGCTTTCACATGGACCAAAAAATGATGTGTGGTCCACGTGGTGTACGCCGAGGCGAGGACAAGATGATGATCGGCATGGGAAGTGAAGAAGAAGGTTTGTTGCCATGCTGATGGTGGTAGTATGTAGTATCGTGTAGTAGATGAATACGTCCTCCGGATGAAATACATCATCATGTCATATCTTCAACGTCGTGTCGATAAATAATTCTAGAATCACTTTGCCGTCCTTTATCAGAGCAAAACCCCCGACGAACGTTAAAGATGATTACAAAGGGTAAGAATGATACACGGGGGTCTTACCTCGTTATGAAGCTAATCAATCGCTGGCGTGGTAGCAATAATGATGAGAGGTCGTAGTAATCTGGAGAGCAAAATTATGTCACGGCATCGCATTGCGCTGTGAAGAGGATTGACACCACCTCAAAAGGACTTGAAAATGAGGGGTTCGGGGTGGGGATTCGCTGACGTCTATTAAGTGTGATTCTACTGCTATCATAGCAATTGACGACTTTAATTTGCTATGAAATCATAGGTATGTGTTTTGACTTATTAGGTGTTAAAAAAAATGATTTGTTGCGATACCAGTAATAAAAGTGTTCTCGTAACCCTTCTATCAGGCCAGGTGCCTTTCTCAAGATGAATCTTCAAGCTCCCGCCACGAATCTTACCGGAAACTATTGGTAGAAACACCCCTTGGTAGAATAGAAACATGAAGCTTCCTGTCTTTGAATAATACTATGGGAGAACTCAACTGCCCACCGATAAAATCAAAAAATCACTCACAAAATCGGCCACCAAAATCTGTTTGGAAGTTGGTAAGCAGAGTACGCCATTGAAAATTTACATTCAGGATTAATAAGAGAGTCATGATGTCTCCGGCTTCAATTCATCATAACTACTAAGCACATGATGGCCGAGAATCATCAACGAATGAGTAGGAGGAGAGGTGGACCGAATAATCAAACGTCATCGCCATGTTCGACCTCGCCCTTCGATGAATCGGCTTGGCGACGACGTGAAACAAGCATTCGGATGTATCCCAAGGCGTCATCGTCGATAACGACTACCGCGTCAATGGATCTAGACTCCACGCCACCATCCCCAAAATCCTCGCAGAGGCAGCTGCAGGTACATTCTCGTCAATCACCTAGGTCCCCTGAGCAGCGACAGGGGTATTCTAGTCGAGTACCAACATCACCAGTATCCCCAATTCAGCGACAACAGCCGATCAACTATACCACTTCGCCAATGTCGGCTGCGACAGAATCATCGTCCATGCCCAGTAATTCTCGACTACCAAGTGGAGGGTCATTTTGGACCAAGGGAAAGAAAGTGATTTACAATTTAGGCAGGAAGGGCGGTAGTCAAACGAGCTACAGCAACTCGATCAAGACTGACAAGTCGAACAGTTTGCGCTCCATTGGCATTTCTAAGAATGGTAAGACTATGGTCTCTCCTCAAATGAAAGCTCTTGCAAAACTGGATCAAATCAAGTTGGAAATATGCCCATCATCACCCGCAGCAGAGACAAAGGTAAGCGAAGAAACGGAACGTTTCGGAGAGTACGTAAACGACAGCTTCATCGAAGACTATCCCGAGAGCTTATACACTGTGTACGAGGACGAATCCATCGATACCAAGACCGAACAACGTTTGGTGATTAAAGATTCATGGGACTTCTTTCGCATGGTATGTTCGCTGCTGCGTGACAAACGCAAGTATGACGAAGTCTTCCGTAAAATGCAGCTCGACCCTGTGCACCCCTACCTAGATAGTATGATGGGACTGAGTGACTCAGTCGACGATGTTTCCAACGGGGAGTCTGCTGGTGCGATCAAATATGTTTCTCAGGTGACGAAGGAGCAGTATTATCATATGTCCAGCAAGGCAATCATTCAGGATCTTGTGCAGCAGGCAGAAATGGCATTACCAAGTCTTGCGGAAATATGCAAGGCACTCGCAGCAAGCCTTGGAATAAGTGAGTATGCAGTGGGCCCGGTTAAAGAAGTAGGATCGGCAATGAGCAAGGCCGAGGTGAAGTACGACGGCGATGTACTCAAGGTCACTGACTTTTGTCGTGCAATGATAATCGTCGATGACATTCCGACGCTGCTTGCGTTGTTAGAGCTGGCAACTGAGTCGTTCAGCCCACTCATCAAGCGTGTTAAGCTATCGACACTGCAGACTTACCGGGCATCAAAGCCAGGAGGCTATCGGGATTGCATAATCAATCTTGAGTTGAAGGGTCACGTCTGTGAGATTGCTGTTCACTTGAAGCAAATGTGGGATATTTGCGGCGTGGACGGATTTATGCATTATCGCAATTCGCTCGAGTATTCAATTGACTCATTTGGATATCCTATTAACGCGCTGGTGGGATTGGACCACTTAACGGTGTCTAATCTCATCAAAACTGCCGAGGAGGCAGTTTCCGGTGTGCCATTGGAAACTCTCGAGTGGCATAATGAGAAGGTCATGTTGGATTACTTCTGCGAGTCTTTGCTTTTCATGCACCATGGGCTTCATGAGCTGGCTGAACGTGGTTTCCGTTCATTGGTCAAATTGCGATGCCAGAATCCCGAAATAGGTCCTGATCATCCTGAGACTGTCATGTTATACCAATATCTCAAGCAAACCTTGCACGAGCAGAAGAAAACTCCCGAGGCTGACGTCGTCGCTGGCTGGATACTTAATAGTGAGCAAAATAGGAGGAACACAGATGTCCCGATTTCGATCTGGGACCAGTTGATGTTGGATCCATTTGAGAGCTTTAATAAGTTGCTTATTGAGCCAATAGAGGAGCTAATCGACCCAAGCTTGAAAGAGCGAGAGCTGGCGGAGAAGTTACAGAAGGAGGTTAGTGCTGGTATGAATGCATGGATGAAAATTCGGGAGCAGAGATTCAAGTTCCTGGATGGCGTGTAGTGGTTGTATCAGGTGGTGTTCGGATAGAGGATTGTTAAAAACATTTTATGGCAAACCATGTGACTAAAGAAGTAATATAACACTCTTCTACAATTCTTACAAAGTTTGGTTTACAATCGGAGCTTAACCAATAACTTGAGTTCAGCTTTATGCAGCTTTCACTGAAGGAGTTGCTCATTCACTTCAGGTTCCATGTGCCAAGAAGTGGTGTAGGGTTAGGGTACTTAAATACTTATGTGTTCCAAGCGAAGGCTCCTTCGGCCTTGATTCGCAAACGAGTGAGCGAGGGCTCTCCTGATCAGCGCGGCCCCGGCATGCAATGGAACACTACGCGTATACGCTTGCCTTTGGTGGACGATCACAAGGCAGATTCAATCTACCTCAGTCTTCCGACCCCTTTATTAGATTCTCATTTTTCATTTGATCAACAGAGCTCGATCAGAGCAAATAATAGTGACGTCCATAAGGGACGTTTGTCTCAACTAGATCATTATCTTGCCTCCATTAAGCCCTTGGCAATATCAGCCCATAAATTGTTGCGCAGTAAGGATGGAGAAACTCGCCAGTTGCATCGTTTGATCACCTATAATAACTCAGGAAGAGTTATTAACGTATTACAGGGAGAAATTGCTCATTGCACATCGTCACAGGCTGACATTTTGGTGAGCGATGATGCCACCACATGCCACATCGTTGCACTCTGGAGTCGGGGACAGGACTCTAATATAGCCACATTGACTCATATTGACGGAACGGGGTATGGACCATGCATCACAAATGCCGTAGTTGAACACATCAAATCCCACTCTAGAGCAAGACAGAATGATACTCAAAGCAATACAATCCATATATCAATACACATAATGGGCGGCTTTAATGATTCAGACAGTAGCTCTATTGGAATTACGAGCAGTATCTTGGATACTTTGGCGGTTATTTCCAGTCAAAACAATGATCGACAGGGGCCACTGGTTTGTATGACATTGGAGACATGCGCTGTCGCCTCTGCAAATGACGACGGAACTGGTTGTCCTATTGGCAGGGGCCTGGCGTTGGATGTTTGTACAGGAAAGGTCTTCTTGGCAGAAGTAGAAAATGTCGCTATCGATGACAATGCGATTTGCAATGATAATGTGTTTAATTCTGCTCAGGGTCCTGCAATTACACTAAGATCGACTAGGCTGTGGGCGGCTGCATATCATTCACACAATTCCGAACGAGAGAGAAGGTTATCCGTCATACATCGACCTGAAAGTGAATTCTTGTGGATAGAACCGTTCTTCTTTGGCTATCACCCTAACGCCGAGGCTCTATTAGAATACACCGATGAAACCCTACTTCAAATAACTTCTACATCGCCAGGGGTAGAAAAATCCAATTTTGTACGAAAGGTTCGGGAATCATTGACCTACATTAATCGAAACAGGAGTCAAATAGTTTTCCAACATGGCTGTCCATTGAAATTTTCACGTGAGGGTGCGAACAATTGGACTGTTAACTATACGTTATCATCGGATGGATAGACATTTCAATTGCTTAATCCGCGACTGTCTTTTGTTGTTTTGGTAAGCAGTGGATCACTTTCGTGGGAATAATGGTCACCAAGAGTTGAAGGAGTTGCGGCCTCTGTTGTCGTAGACGAAGAGGCCCAACGATCACGCAGACTATATCGCAAAGTATCATAGAGAATGCACATTTCTTCGTTTATGGTGGCGGAGGCGAGGGAAGTGGTCATGTTGGTCTCGCTGGCGATGGAAGAAATCATCGTCGAGAATTCAACTGCAATGGCGGCGGCGATGATACCTCTATCTCTTGGAGTAATGAGAAGATGCAGTAGGGACACATGAAAAAGTCGATCGTCAACACAACGCAGCCGGATAGCGTGAAGACTAAAAAGACATGCAGCCACAGGGGATGTACCTTATATGCCAGAAAGGGATAAAATGGCGCAAAGGTGAAACGATGCAGCTTCGAGGGATGTACCAATTAAGTACAGAAGGTAGGCGCAGCGAATCACCATAAACGTTGTAGCTTTGAGGGATGCGCCAGCTATGCACATAAGGGAGGAGTTTGTTGAACCCCATATACAGTAGCAAAAGCAAATTTATTGTATGTCAGACTTATTTCTTTATCAATTCAAATAAGGTACGAGATCGAAATGCATTCACGACCAGAACATAAATTATTTTCCATTACAATGAAATTAATGACAAACAAGATGAGGTTATCATAACATCCCCAACATCAAAATCAATCTTCACATCTCCTAATCTGCCCCGTCCAAGAACTTAAACCGCTCATTCCGTACCTTTCTCCACGCCTTCTTACTCGCCCGTATCTCCTTCTTTATCTTCTCCTCCTCTTCCCTATCCTTCTTATTCGGGTCAATGATGGACTCAAATGGTTCCATAATCCACGCATTCCACAATGTTTTCTCGGCCTCAATTTTTTCAATCTTAATTTGCTTTCTGTGTGCATATATTTTCTTTGCCACATCCTCAGCCTCGTCAGTCTTCTTCAATGCCCGTAATGCTCGTTCGAGGTAGCGGTACAGCGTCATCGTCTCGTGATGGTCAGGTCCAATGTCCGGCGACTGACATCGCAGCTTGATCAACGTACGTAATGTCGTTTCTGCCCATTCATGAAGACCGTGATGTAAGAACAGCCCAACCTCAGCGAAGTAGTCGAGTATGAACTTCTCGTGGTACCATTCAAGTGTCTCCAGCGGCATGTCTGCCACAGCCTCCTCGGCCATGACAATCAATTCGGCCATTGTCTTGCGATCGAGTCCAACTAGTGCTTCGTATGGGTCACCGAAGGTATCCGTCGAGTACTCGAGACAGTGACGATAGTGTCGGAATCCGTCGACGCCACAAACCACCCACATCGGCCACAAGTGAATACTAATCTCGCAGATATGGTCTTTTAGCTCAAGATTGATGATGCAATCTCGGTATCCTCCTGGCTTTGACGTTCGATCAGTCTTGAGTGTTGAAAGCTTGACACGCCGGATGAGTGGACCAAAAGAATCACGTGCGAGTTCCAGCAATGCCAACAAAGTTGGGAAGTCCTTGACAACGAGTAATGAGCGGCAGTAGTCAGTCACCTTGAGGACATCCCCCTCATACTTCTTCTCGGCCTTGCGCATTGCCGATCCTACCTCTTTCACGGGACCGACACCCACCTCTTCCATGCCAAGACTGCCAGCCAATGCCTTGCATATCTCCACAAGACTTGGCAGGGCCAACTCTGCCCTCTGAACGAGGTCTCTTGCAATTGCCGACTGAGACATCTCATCATACTCGGGCCTATGTGTCTGACTTAGTGGTTTGTCAGCACCCACATTCCCACCCATAGCAATATCATCACCCGGATCATTCAGTCCTGTCATACTATTGAGATAGGGGTATACTGGGTCAAGCTGCATCTTACGGAAGACCTCATCATATTTGCGTCGATCACGTAGAAGAGAGCAGACCATACGAAAGAAGTCCCATGAGTCCTTGATAACGGCACGACGTTTGGCAATACTCTCAAGTGTTTCATCGTCATATCCCTCACCATCCTCACGAACTTGGGTGACCGTGTAGTATATCCCCCCCGCCCCACCAGAAACACTCAAGGATTTGTTAGTTGACTGCTTAGTTCCCTTAGCACTAGCACCACCACCACCAGGAAGAGCACCTGCTCGGATAAGATTGTTCGAATATGCAGCCAAATTCACATAGCGTTCTTCAATCTCTTCTCTCTCTGTTCGACTCAACTTCGATTCAGCACCCATGGCCCATGCCGATTTCGGTCCACCAGGACTGCCACTACCAATAGGATTCCACCCCCCACCTGTCGTGGCAAGCATCATATCAATACTCTCAAGCCATGCAATAGCAGTCCGTTGTTCACATGCTACAAGTGTAACACGTTCACCATTGGCACCAGTAATTAATATCCCACGTCGTGTCCTGTCCCCCCCCGCCGGACGTGCATGCACGACATCAATTTTACGTACTAACGTGTCAATGTCAGTATTACTACTTGGACCACTAACCAATGTAATAGTCTGCTCAGACGTATCAAGTCGATAAACGAGTATCCCCTCGGGTACACGTCTCATCTTCTCGGCAGCACGGCGTTCTCTCCTCCTACGTTTCTTCTTATCAAGTATGCGCTTATGTCGTACCTCCCGTCGACGTGCCTTCTCTGCCTTATTGTTGGCACGTGCTGCCGTGAAGTCACGTTGACGTGCCGCGGCTTCATGATCGGTAACCGGATTGCCATCCTCATCCACACGTACTTCCGTTTCGGCATACACCTCCTCCACGACATTGCGTTTGCAGCAGAATTTACCTTTCGTACGGGTTACGTGTTCGACACCCGCAACCTTCTTCGCACGGAATTTGGGACGTGTGAACATACTACTACTCCCTCCACCCTCATCGTCCGAGCTCATCATGCTTGGACTTAGTGATACCTCCTCATCATCAATATTATCTGCAAAGTTGGGATCATTCGGATCGGCATGACGCATAAGCGCCGTTGAGGCTTGTAATTCAATAGCATTTTTACCCTGTCCATCGGCCGGTGGCCAGGAGTATGCTGGATCTACAAATGCTGCCTCTAACATGGTCCCTGCCACCTTCCGTCCAGTTGAGGAGATGGAGGGACTACGACCAGACGAGAAAGCATTGTTATTATTTTGCGGCGACACCTCACGCCGTTGAGGTGACGGGTAGTCGTTACCACGGTAGTTGCGTGACGCTTGAGCATCCTGCGGAGATTCACCGTACATCATTGCGCCTGCTGAAAGGTATGGCTGTTGTGACGTCGCTAATGAAGGTGGTGACGGAGCGGTTGAATCGTTTGATCGGCAGCTTTGTTTGGTCTTGTGTTGAGTTTTTGGTTGAGAGAAGTGATGCGAAATTTTTTAGTCGTTTAGGAGTGAAGTAAGTAAGTAAAACTTAAATACTAAAAGAGGTGTGTGTGTGTGTGGTTATTGATAAAATACACATAGTAGTTGGATTATGTGAAAGTTGTAGATCTACGTTAAGAGAAGGTGGGGCGGTAGAGTACCTAGTTATGATTGAAGGGTAAGGTGCAAGGAACGGTCTGGTTATTTGAACTTCCAAAGCTCTTGCAATTTTTGTAGTATATATACAACAAATATTTTGCATCATAAACATTTCTCAACTCAACATTCCCCTAACTTGAACATATTCTGGCCTCCCCCTCATCAACTCCCACATAAAAGCATCACAGCCAACCGGTTTCTTACTTGCCTCTTGCAACGCTGTTTGTCCCTCCACATTCTTACCATTTTTATCCGCACCTTTCGCTAGTAGAATAGGTACCCCATCAGTGTTACCACAACCGGCTGCAATATGAATGGGCCTGCGACCATTATCATCAAACTGCTCCATGCTCATCCCATATTCGTCGACAAGGAGGTCAAATAAATCTTGTTCCCTGTACCAGGCAGCAGCATGATGCAATATGCAATGCATCGATGCCATTAAGGTTGGCACCATCATCTACCAGAATCCAAATTTTTGACTTGACTTCACTGGTCAATTTACTCGCCTCATCGCCGCCAAAGTCGGTAAGACCTTGACTTGTTGTTGAAGACAGACCCAAAGATTGGCGCATCTGATGAAGCTGCGTAGCGATTTGACGATATGTAGCCCTCTCGGCTGTGGACATAGGAAGTTCGTCGGACTTTAATGATCAATTAGACGTTGTAATTCGTTGTCCTTTTCAGTCAAGTGTATTTATTCTTCTTCTCCTCCGCCGCCTTTCGCTTCTTCGTTTTTGGTTCTGTCTTCGTCATCGTCGTCCCCCGGTACCACTAATAACAATCCTATTCTACCGAGCATGTCCTCTCTTCCTTGTCAACAACTGACAACTAACCCTTTGTCTACCGTGGCAAGTTTTTGGCAAGTTTTTTTCAGCACCGAGCCTACGTAGGAACTAGTTGCCCTTCAAGAATCTTAAATAGGGTCGATATCGAGAATAGATAAATGTCATAAAAAACGGCCGTCATATATTAAACTATTAATATCTATGGATAGACGACTATCCGAGCTTCCTAATCGCATTTCTACCCAGGACCAACTCATCGTAGTAGGGGCAAAGTCCATCGCCCAAAATTTAGCGGGAAAAAACAGCTAAATTGTCTACGTAAAGTACGTCCGGTAATTCTTGCGCGCATGACGCAAAACCTAGGTAATATTTAATTGAGCAAAATTTTGAGGGAGAAAAATGAGGCCCCTTGCGACAATGGGGCATGGGATTTCGAGTGCGGAAGGAGTCGTTCGATCACTAAAGGGTTCCTTCCAACCATAAAATTAGTGAATTTATCTACTCTATGGTCATGCTGAATTTGCCTGCAAATTGCGCATCGCATATTGACCCCAAACGTACTGTAGCTGTGACCCTCAGTTTGGTAAACTCCAAAAGTTTACAAAAACCTGGTACATAGTTTATAAACCCAAGTTAGGGTAAACTAGCTGCGACAGAGCGGAGGCTAAGTAGATAGGAGTTTTGCCTCAGTGTGAACATTGATATATGGAAAGTATGTATCATATGGTTGTTTATTCATTGTTGCAGCAGCTTTCATGATAATATGGTTGTTCATTCATTTTTTCATGTTAGCATTATCCAAGGTTCAAAATGAAAGCGAGGAAGACACCCTGGTTGGTGTAATGACAGTGAAAATATCTCTTCATTAAAAAATATCAGGTCATTCTCAAATGCTAGTATCCGAAGGCGGAACATGATCAAAACATGATTCTGCGGCGAGTCCAGTTCGAGCATCCCATCCCAGCTTTGTGAGTGGATGTGTCACCTTGTATACATAACCATCAACAACTATCGTGCCATCGCCACGTTCGTGATACTGCTTAACTAAGTCTTTCACATCTGGGAGTTTTGCTATACATCGTACCTCTTCAGAGCTTGGCGTCTCTAAGATGTCCTTTGGTGGAAGAATTGTGGACAAAAGACACTGTACGACATGCCGGCCTATACCAAGACTAGCCGTCAGTCCGGTACTGCGTATACCACCAACGGTAATAAAATTGGAACGATGATAAAGGTGTATTTGATAATCACGTTTGTTCGTCCCAGGTCTAATTCCAACATATTCTCCCACTAGTTTGTAATCGTCATCAAAGTGATTCGAACGCATAATTCGTGACGCGTGAGCTGTAAGTTCCTTTCTAACACGTGCTTCAGGCACGTCATCAGTCCGCGAAGATTGATCTTTTGCTGTTGGGCCGATTACAAGTTGGTCGTACAGAGTGGAGTAGACAAAGATGCCCTTTGTAAATTGCGATGGAATCGGTTGGATTGGACGCGTCGGGATGGGCACGTGCACAGCGCTTAACTTTCCATAGTTGTTAGTTGAGGTTTTGCAAGGAGAAAAGACAGCATATTGACCTCTTCGCGGTAGCGCTGAAAACTTTGGACTCGGTAGTGTGCCAATGTGTGAGGAGCCAATTGATTGAAGCAAATCCGAATCGATGCCAGCGGCATTGATCAGACATGATGCTTCGAAGTAAAAATTCTCGTCGCTACCAACAATTTCCAATTTCCACAGTCCATGTTCACCGCCATTCTTATCAAAACATGACCATGTTGATTGCAAAACAGCCACTCGTCCAGTTTGAATCACCTCCTTGTTCCTACCGGAATACTTCCCGATTGCTCTACAGTGCGTCGCCAGCGCAAGCGCAAACAGCCATGGATCTACCACAATTTCACCAGGGATGTGCACTGCACCTTTGCATTTTGTGGAAATAGATGATTCGATATCGTTAACTTCTCTCGGGGACAGGAGTTTCACATCGCTATCACCTGCCATTTGTGACTCGTGTAATACTTCATTCAATTTTGTCTCATCATTGTCATCCCATGGCCAAAGACAGATCAGCGACCCGCATTCTCTCATAGGGACATTATGTTCCTTGCAGAAATGTCTAATCTGTGATATCGAATCTCGAATGAGTGCTCGTTCGAGCGATCCTAACGGAGCATCAACGCCGGTACAGAGTATTCCAGAATTCCGTCCTGATGCACCGTCACATAAATCAGGGTTGCGTTCAAGAAGTACTGCGTCGTACCCAGCAATGAGAGCGGAGTGAAGGATGGATAGACCCACGATACCTCCCCCGATAATTGCCACGTCGTACTGATTGGACATTTAATCTGCTTGAGGAAACTCGGGTGGGTCGGCGCACTTGGGAGCTCAATTTGGCGGGTTCACACGATGGTTTGGAGTCTTGCTCAAGCCTGCCCATTTTAGCGCATGGCGTTTGTGGAGACTGGAGATCATGATGAAAAAATAGTACGATAAGCAATGAATACCGACAAGATATGCATGCCACCAGAGGTATGCGGTCCAAATGCTGACGATAGCAAACGAGAGCACCTCATCACCCAATCGGTTGATGTAGCTCGTGATGGTCGAGTCAAGTCATTCATCAAACGCGACAAGCCACTGCTCGTTGCCATCGGTGCAATGATACTGCTAATGAACATCCCGATGGTAGGGATGATTCTGTATCCATTTAAGATATTTAGTACTTGGATACATGAACTGTGTCATGGACTGGCTGCCATACTTGTGGGTACGGTCTTGTCTTTTTCAACATTTGCTTTGCATCTCATTTATCATTAGTGTAATCCTAACATGTATTTTATCTCTTGAAATCTCAGGTGGTGGAATTGCGAAAATTTTGATATATTCAGATACGAGTGGTCTTGCCTATACAAGTACTAATGGTTCAAGCTTTGAGCGAGGCTTCGTCGCGAGCGCTGGATACACCGGCACGGCCGTCTTGGGAATGATCCTACTCCTATTTCGGAGAACACATCGTGGACCTACATTTGGTACTATCGGTATAGGCACAATAATCCTATTGAGTTGTATACTATACGTGAGGAACTTATTCGCGTTATTGTATCTGCCAATATTCGCGTTTGGAATTATCATTTGTGCATGGAAGCTCAAGGCCAAGCATGTGGGATACCTGTATTCGTTCCTTTCTGCAACTATTGCGTTCAATTCTGTCGATAATATTTCTGAACTGTTTGGGGGACAGGGGTATGTCAATGGTCAACCATCTGAAAATGACGCTAATGCCGTCGCAGAGCAATGGGGTGGGACCACCTTCATGTGGAGTGCCATATGGTTTATATTTGCAATGGTATGTTGCTCGATAGGTCTGTTATTTGCTTTCGATGGACTCACCTACAAGAAAGAACAACGCAACCCGACAGTCACTCTTGAGGATCGAACGTCAGATTTGGTGGTGAATGATATAGAAAATGGAGCATCAACAGCAGTTGTAACGGGCGTTGTTATCGCAGCTGCTTCGGATAACAATCAGTTGGAAGTTTCTGGGACAGGCGAAATAACAAAAGAAGCAGAAGTTGGACAAACATCAGCAGCAACAACAGCAACGGGGAAAAAGAAATGGTTTTGGTCAATGAAGAAAAGCAGGATGTAGTATGTCGCATTAATTTTAGGTGCGTACAATTTTGAAAGATGGATAAAAAAAGAGCCTCGTTACCTTGCATTAGACTAGATAGCAGGTCATGATGGCATCCCAATCTTCATTAACAAAAGAATCAATTGTCCCCAAACGAGGAGAAGATATCTAATAAATCTGGATTGTCAAGTAATAATCCAGTCATAATATCGGAGAAGGGTAAAATGTCATCATCCTCATCTTCGACATCATCATCATCGCTATCATCATCGTCGTCCCTCTCCCATCTACCATTACCCCCCCTAGATTCCCCCCTCTCCCGCTCCCGCCTGACCAAATGGCGTTGCAGCCCCATCATCATGAGCATGTCAGTAATGTACCCAATATCATTACTGTTCCGTTCATTCCTATCACGTTGACGTATTTCATACAATTGCTGCATCGATTTGTCACGCGACTTGATATCTTTTCCGTTGATACTTGTATGTGCGAAGAAGCAATCACTTCCAAAAGGACATGATCCAAGCCGTCCTACGTCAAAGTGTTTACATGATTTGGTTGCACAATTAGATTTGTACTCACGAAGTACCTGTTCCTTCTCCTGACTGTTCGTTGGCATGATGGACGATGAGACGACGTAATCGCTTGTCTTACGACACGTTGGACAAACTCGACGAGATGTCACATCAATTGACCCCTCCTTCCGCCATTCCATGAGACAGGAATAGCAGAATGCATGATCACAGCATGATAGTATGCCATAGTTTCGGGGTTTCTCGAGGCATATCCCACAAATGACGTCCTCGCTGCTATTCTCTCCAACCTTCGTCGTGTTGTCACCAGCCTCCCCGATTGTTATTTGATCGTGACGGAGATCGCAGTAGTCACCATAGCGGCAAGAGCCCGATAGAAAGTATGGACATGCGATTGTTTTGAGTACCTGTGTCCGTGATAGTACGCCGGCATCGTGAGAGAATCGACATGCGTCGCCATTTCGACAACTACCTCCCTGAAAGAAAAATCTACAATACGATGACTGCGAAGAAGATGCGGAGGCGGATGAGGCCCGAGAAGATGCGGAGGCGGATGAGGCAGCACGTTCACGTTGTAGCTGCCTCATTCCTTGCTGCATCTGATTATGATCATTATAGACGCTCTGAGAAAAGGATTGGCGATTATTCCGAGGCATAATGCTGCTTACAGAAGAAAATTGGTGCTCGACTATCCATGGGCGGCGGAACAAGTGCTATGGATGACGAGGAGGATTACTAGCGCATTGACAACGTCAAAAAATGAAATTGGATTTATTCCCTTGAATGGATTGAGCTCAAACTTCCTTTGGCCTCGACCCTCTACTCTCTCTTCACCAAGCAAGACGTTCTCTAAAAAGAGTGTGGTAGGATGGACCTGCTAAAGGCCGAGTTGGAACGAAAACGCAACGTCCTACGGGATGATAGAAGCGATGGTGACAAGAGGAAGCGATACCTCACCGTCGCCGAACGACGACGGATCGATGAGAAAGAGGACACTCGTCGCGAGGAGGAGCGGAGGAAAAAGAAGCGACGTCGACAACATCATGGTGATGACAACGATGACGATGAAAAGGAGGAAGAGGATCTTACAACGATGATTACAAAAAAGTATGATCCGATAACGCAACGAATACTATCGACGAATGAGACGACTAACGACGTAGCCAACTCTGTGTCATCGGGAGCGCTCGACGACAACGCCGGGGGAGTTTTCGGTGTTAACAACGACGTTACGAGGAAAAAAGATGATGATATTATACCCGAACATCTGAAAAGGATGTCATTTAACGAGGTGACTGACGCTTTACGTTCTTTCGGAATACCCATACGACTTTTCGGAGAGGATGCCTCCTCACGATTACACCGATTATTTATCGCCGAGCAGGGTCGTGAGGCCGCCGCACTGGGTGAGAGTGAGATGGACGAATTTGCAAACAGAGAGAGGACACGTAATGTCTTCCTTTCAGGACAAGATGATGATGATGTTGGGGAGAATGAAGGGAGAAAAATTAAATCCCATGGTGGTCGTGGTAGTGAGGGCGTCGCCTCCTCCACGACAGTCGCCACCGTCGTGGCACTGACGGAAGAGGAACGCAACGACAAACCAAAACGTATTTACCGATACTTCAAATCTCTCCTAAAGCAATGGGAGGATGATCTTACTCACCGTCCAGACACCATTAAACGTTCAGCCGCCGGTAGGAACGAAACAAAGACCGTAAAGCAATGTAAGGATTACATCCGCCCACTATTTCAAATGTGCAAACGTCGTCAACTTGAGGAAGAGATGCAAACGAAGCTTTTTGATATTGTTGTTAATTGTGAAGCCGGAGAATTCGTACGAGCACATGATAGCTACATGGATGTGGCCATTGGTCGTGCGGCTTGGCCAATCGGCGTGACAATGGTGGGGATACACGCTCGGAGTGGACGAGAAAAGATTGGTACATCCAATGTGGCGCATATGATGAATAGCGAGGCAAATAGGAAGTACCTAACGAGTGTGAAGAGATTAATGAGCTACGCTCAGAAGAAACGACCTGACGTTCATCCAAGTAAGAAGGTAACTCATTGACCAGATGAGTGAGAGGAGGAAATCGAATGAGTGTATCTTGCACAGAGGTGCTGAATTATCTCCTCTAATTGATGAAACGAAATTATCTTTACCTAATTCGATTTGATTTTTGGGGCCCCGTTCATGTAGGTAAAGATAGCTTGCCGACTAGTATTGTTTCTCGCTCCATCTGTGGTACTACTAACACAATCTACCAGATCATAACAGCCCCGTGGCAATGGACACGATGTCCTTTGAAAGATGTTGCATGAGCTTCATTGAAACCGAACGTGACTGGACCAAGCTTATTACAGTCGTTTTTCATTTCTTTTGAACTACATATTGCTCCCATTAGACCACCGACTGTACTTTTGACAATAGACTATCAGGATAAAAACTCAAATTGTTAGTTTTGCTGCAGCAATCACAATTCTATCTTGTTCTTTTTTCATTCTTTGCATCCCACTAACTCACCTTCTCTCCCTATTCCACTTTCTTGGACTGGTATGGGGCATGGGGCATCAAGGCAGCAGAACCCTGCGTAGGAACAAATACTTACTTAGTTGCGGTGTGTCCTTTCACTGGTGGACATGGAGTTTCAGCCATTTGCCATCATATGTACCTCCTTATTCCTCGCCGCTGGTTGAGACTAATGGGTCCGAATGAACTGAGTCAATGCGGGCAGGATCTACGTCAGTAAACGAGGAAGGGAAGAAGACTAATGGCCTTGGCCGGAACAGTCACCGTGAGGCCTGTTCCTATTCGGTCTGCTAAGTAGTAGTCAACTAGCGATTGGTGTTCGGAGAGAGAGTGATATGGCTCCAGAACAGATGGTATGGTGTCAATGATGCAGCAATGAACATACCATTGGCTCCCCCCGGGACCCCGGTCATAATATTTTCACATGAAAGAGTGACTCACAAAGGAGACTTAGTGACTATTAAGCGACACCACAAGTGCTTTATTAAATGTCGCAGTGCCGGATTACAAACTATAAAGAGACACTGCCAAACGAGCAGCAAGCATATTTGAACTGCGATAGGATGAGTTTTTCTACACTCACCACCAGATCATGTAGGATACATGGAGAACGAGACAATACGGATGGGATTTGCAAGAACTCTGGGCCAGCCATGTCCAGTCATGGCACCAATGGTGGTAGAAAGATACTTTGGACAAAGGGGACAGCAACTTGGCAAGTATGGGAGAAACTTAGCAGCAGCATCATTACCAGGACAAGGACATCAAGCATTACATAACGCAATACAACATATGATGGTGGACATAATGAAAGTAGCCGGTATACAATCGCACATGAAGAGCTTCCTCAACGGTAAAATTGGAGAGCCGTACATTTCCAACTACATCAACCACATAACAGAGCACCCCAACCCAAAGAGTGCACTACATGCTATAATACCTGACATCCATGCATACAACTATTTGTTGGGAAGACAGAGGATCAATGATAGCAAAGCATCAACAACGGACGAGGCATTCTTCGAACTCAAGACTATGACAGCATGCGTGTCACGATATGGACATGTGAATACTGATACAACAGCAGCTGAAAGACGAGCGAAGGCAATTAATGTGAATTATCACAAGAGGTTCAAGAAGCTTGATGAGGTGTTTGCTTGTTCAGACGTAGTGGGAGATGGAACCATCACCGGGATTATTGAACCATTTGAGGCAGCACAGGGACGGTTCTTTACTACAGGACAAGTGATACCGCTGGTGGTAGTGGTAGGTGCATTTGGAGATGTAAATGAGGCATTGGAGAAGGTACTAAAACAAGTGGCAAAGGCGGCATTGGCAGAAACAGACGGACTCACAATTTCGCCATTGATCAACACAGACAGATAGGGAGGAGCTTTTCGAATCATGCACCAGCAATTCAGACAAGCCATAGGCTGTGCAATAGTAAGAGGACAAGCCAAACTCACACTTGGACGGCTACACTATGTGAGGGCGACAAGGGAGGAAGCGGTGAGTGTGAGCAAATCACATCACAGTGATGACAGGTGTTCAACGACCACACAGCGGGGGGAAATACAACTTTTGAACAATTTCGGATTGGACATTACTACAGTATGCCTCACTAGGTGGGACTAGGGGCAAGGAAGTAGGTATGTATGATAGGAAGAGTTGGAGAAACACATGTATTATACTATGTAGATACTAAATTAAGAGCAATTTATTCTATGTATCGTAGCTAGTAAATGACTTTTACTAGCTTATAAACCGGGGTTTAGAAACAGACAAAAAAGGTCATTTTGTTATTTTGTTAAGCCGTTATAGACTAATACTAGTATTATAAACGAGTATCAATAAGTGTAGAGCACACCCTTCGCTTTTGTTTGATATATCGCATGACTGTGCTGCAACGTCGTCTTTGTTGCGAAATTTACCGCTGAAAGTGAGATGATTTGGGCGGGAAAATCAATAAGCGGTTTTTTTTGTTCAACACGACAACATGTTGTTTGTAAAAGGTGTTTCTTACTAGTTTCTTAAGAGAGCCCAGGAATGTATCTATTTTCATGATTCACTTAGTTTTGTAGTGTTGGACTAAAAAAGATTTATCATAAATAATAGTCACAGTCTAATCATTATAGTCTACTGAAAACAATGGGTTGTATTCAAAAGACAGCTGGGTAAGTACAATAATTGCAGCAAACACTGTTTGATGCAGCTGAAAATCATGACGGTAGGGGGTCACCAAAATTGCCCAATTCTTCAATCGCTCATTCATCATTCACCGTCTCTTGCCTTGACCTCACTTTCTGCTGCATTGCTTGACTCTCAGTCTTTCCCCAAACTCCCTTGGGACATTTAACATACTCAGGTGCACTTCCTCGATATCCTCCATCTGTCTCACAC
>Ga0247843_1001414_pt1 | contig 48901 bp, 53 predicted proteins | sample LaCruzMarch2017__FD_192420 | JGI IMG/M metagenome (GOLD analysis project Ga0247843, IMG submission 192420) | Freshwater microbial communities from meromictic Lake La Cruz, Castile-La Mancha, Spain - LaCruzMarch2017_8m | ecosystem: Environmental > Aquatic > Freshwater > Lake | place: Spain...
CGTGACGCGGCAATTCCTGCCGCGCATGCCCGGCCAAGATTGCCGCAGGGCGTGCGACATGCACGCGAACACTGCCGCGAAATCCCTGCGCCACATGGTTTTCGGGGTGTTCACCAGCTTGGCGCGCGCCTTGCTACGCCCAGCGCCACGACGACGGCGTGCGCTGTCGGGTGCAGGGAAGAAGCAACGATGGACGCAAGCATGGTGATGTCGAGGCCGGCGCCGCAGCCGACGTCGACGTCGAACACTCCGGCGTCCGACGCCCGCGACGCGGGCGATGACTTTGCCGCGCACCTGGCGCCGGAAGAGACCCCGCAACCGCCGAAGCGGCCAGGTGAAGCGCGCAATGCAACGACACGCAGCGCGGAAACACCGCAGGATGAAGCCGCAACACCGGCCGAAGCCAGCGCCGAGGCGAGCCTTTCGCTGACTGTCCCCGTGGCGCCGGTTGTCGTGCGCCCGCAAAACAGCGTTGTGACGATCGATCTTTCCCCTGTCATCGCCGCCTCAGCTTCAGCTTCAGCCGCCACCGCCGCCGCAGCCGCCGCCGCAGCCGCAGCGCCCGGCGACGCAGCACCTGTGCAGTTGCAGGCTTCCAAGCCGCAATCCGCCGCATTGCAGGCCGCCGCCGCGGCGCTTCCCGCAGCGCCGCCGCACGGCGCCAAGCCCGAAGCCGCGAAGCCCGAGACGCCCCAACAATCCTTGCAGGCGCCCAAGCCGCAATCCGCCGCATTGCAGGCCGCCGCCGCGGCGCTTCCCGCAGCGCCGCCGCACGGCGCCAAGCCCGAAGCCGCGACGCCCGAGACGCCCCAGCAATCCTTGCAGTCGTCAGCGGCAGCGAGCAAGCCGACGCTCGAAACCATCGCCCTCCCCGTCGCCCCGCCGACCGGCGAGATGCGCGCGCCGCCGCGCCTGCGCGCCGGTCGGGCAGAAGCAACGGAGATCCAGGGCGCTGCGCAGGCGCGCCCTGCCGGGAGCGTGGCGACCTCGCCTGTCGGCGCAGCGCGCCCTGCATCGGGCGGACCGCTGACCGCCAACGCAGTAAAGGCCATCGCCACGGCGACGCCGATGGCCGAAAAGGCCGCAACAGTCGACGCGCCCCCTATCGCCGACGCCATGCCGGCCGAACAACGCGCGCAGAGCCTGAACGAAGCGACCTCGACGCCTTCAGGCCATCGCGCAACGACGCCAGCCGCCTTGGTAGCGCAACACATCATCCGCCGCTTTGAGGGACGTTCCACCTCCATCGACGTGCGACTCGACCCACCCGAGCTTGGCCGCGTGCAGGTGACGCTGGAAGTCAGCGCCGACAACAAGGTGAAGGCGGTGGTTGCGGCGGAAAATCCGGCGACGCTGTCGGATCTGGTGCGGTCCGCACGAGAACTGGAGCGGGCGTTGCAGGACGCCGGCCTTGAACTCGACGCGGGCGGGCTCTCGTTCGATCTCGCCGAACGCGGCGAGAGTGACTCGCCCCACTCGTCATCGGGCAAGGGCTTCGCGGGCGGCGCCGCGACGGCCGAGCCTTCATCACAACCGCCAGTCAGCCGGCCCTTCGGGCTGGAGGCCTGGCGCGGCGCACGCATCGACGTGATGGCCTGAGGAAATACCCATGCCCGTCATCGAACCTTCGCTGATCAATCCGACAGACACCAGCTCTGCGCTTTCTCGCGCGCGGCTGTCCGACAATTTCGACACGTTCCTGTCCCTGCTCACCGCGCAGCTGGCAAACCAAGACCCGCTCAATCCGGTGGATTCCGCCGCTTTTACGCAGCAACTCGTGCAGTACAGTCAGGTCGAGCAACAGATCGCGACCAACGACAAGCTCGCCTCGCTCCTGAACCAGAGTGCGGCGGCGGGCAGCGCGGCGGCGGTGTCCTTCATCGGCAAGACGGCGGTGTTCACCAGCGACGTCGCGCGACTCAGCGAAGGCGCAGCGAGCTGGAACTACGACATCACCGGCGCGGTCGGCACGGCCAACATTTCCATTCGCGACTCCGCCGGGCGCGAAGTCCATTCCGAGAACGTCGTCGCCGCGAACGGCGTGAAGACGTTCGAGTGGGACGGTCGCGATCTCAGCGGCCGTGCGATGGCTGACGGCCCCTATCGCATCGTTATCACCGCCGCCGACGCCAATGGCGACGATGTGGAAGCCGCCACCACCGTACAGGAAACGATCACCGGCATCGACTTCGGCACAACCGGCGTCGCCACCGTCATGACAGTCACCGGCGTACGCGCCTTCGATTCCATCCACGCCGTACGAAACTGACGCCTTCAGCGGCCCGCCGAACGCGGTCCACGACGGAGCAGAAGCTCAAGACGATGCCCACCCTCAGGACCGCTTGGAGCAGGACGAACCAATGAGCATCTACACCGCCATGCGGTCCGGGGTTTCAGCCCTTGCCGCCAATTCCTCCGCGATGGCTGTCATCTCCGACAACATCGCCAACCTCAACACCGTCGGCTACAAGCGCGGCCTCACCGACTTCACGGCGATGCTGAATAGTCAGACCGACGGCACGACCTACAACGCCGGCGGCGTGCTGTCGTCGACGCGACGGCTCGTCGATGTGCAGGGTTCGCTCGAACAGTCCCGCTCCGCCACAGACCTCGCCGTCGCAGGCAACGGCTTTTTCGTCGTTTCCGAGAACCAACAGCCGTTGACGAACGGCGGGAGCGTTGCGTTCACGCGCGCCGGCTCCTTCTCGGTGGATGCGAGCGGCTTTCTGCAGAATGCACAGGGGTTTTACCTTCAGGGGTGGCCAATCCAGGCGGACGGCTCTGTCGCATCAAGCCCCACATCGTTGTCGACACTTTCGACAATCAACGTTGCTGACACCGTGTCGAGCGCAGATGCCACCAGCGAAGTCACGCTGACAGCGAACCTGAGTTCCGTTCAGACTGCGTATGACCCCGTGGCGGCGGGAAACACCTATGTGGCGGGCGATCTCGCAACCAGCGATATCGCCCCTCACTTCGAGAGCAGCATCGAAATCTTCGATAGTCTCGGCGCCGCGCGCACGGTTGCTGTAGGCTTCCTGAAGACCGGGCCGAACACCTGGCAGGTGGAAGTCTACACCAGGCCGGAAGGCCTGGCCCCGGCAAACCCTGGCGGCCTCATTTCGTCCGGTCAGGTCCAGTTCAATACATCTGGCGGCATCTCCCCAGGCGGCATCACGGGCGCCATCGCCAACCCTTTCACCATCACATGGGACGTCAACACCGGGGCCGCGCCGCAGGAGTTGCAGTTTTTCCTCGCCGACAGCCTCTCGCAGTTTGCGACGAACTCAGGCGTAACCACAGTCGTCGCCGACGGTGTGCCGCCGGGCAACCTGTCTGGCCTTGTCGTGGAAGGCGACGGCATTCTCACCGCGCAGTTCTCGAACGGCCGGTCGCGTGCGCTCTACCAGATTCCGCTGGCGACCTTCCTCAATCCGAACGGCCTCATGCCCGATCGCGGCGGCGTCTTCCGCAATACGCTGGCGTCTGGCCTCTACAACATCAACGAAGCCAACGCCGCCGGCGCGGGGCGCATCGAGTCCAACGTGCTGGAAGCCTCCAACGTTGATCTCGCGGCGGAGTTCACCAGCATGATCGTGACGCAGCGGGCCTATTCGGCCTCATCGAAGATCATCACGACCGCTGACGAGATGCTGGAGGAGCTTCTCCGCATCAAGAGGTAATCGAAAGGTAAAACAGGCGTCAATACTTCGGTAATGGCGCCTGCTCCATTTCGATACAGGCTATTAAGCTGATTTTACTCAGAAAGTTTGCCTGATATTTATTCCCGGCGCCTATGATCAGCCAACTAGTCAATTGGGAGTTGGCGCGATGCAGAAGCAACGCCGCTATGAAGGTGTGGTGATGGGCCCGGACGGGAACCCCCTCACGGTGGACGATCTGCCCCCGGCGAACACGACGCGCTGGGTCATCCGCCGCAAAGCGGAAGTGGTCGCGGCCGTGCGAGGCGGACTCCTCACGATGGAGGACGCGTGTGCGCGCTACAGCCTCACGACCGAGGAATTCGATGCGTGGCGCAAATCCATCGAGCGCCATGGCCTGCCCGGCCTGCGCACGACGCGCATCCAGCACTATCGCGTCTCGGAAGCCTGAGTTCGCGCGCGGCGTGACCGGTTGCCGGTCGCGCAAGCGGGGGATGGTTTCCAGCAATTAACCATACCTTCACCGGGCTCGGCAAAATCTGCCGGGCGGGCGTCATGGAGGCGCTCGTTATGATTCGGCGGCCCCCGCGTGAACGGACTTAACGACGCTCTCTTGAAAATTGGCCCCATGCGTCTGTTTGCGGCGCTGGGCATCACTGCGGTCGTCGCGGCGGCTCTCTTTACGCTCGTTTTCCGCGTGGGCGGAGAAGAAAAGGCTCTCCTCTTCTCCGACGTCGAAATGGCTGAAGCCGGCGAGATCGCGCAGAAGCTTGAAGCCGCCAATATCTCCTACGAGCTTCGCGGCGACGGCACGACGATCTTCGTGCCGCGCTCGCAAGTCATGTCCGCGCGCTTGATGCTGTCGGAAGACGGCCTGCCCTCCCGTGGCGGTATCGGCTACGAGATCTTCGACAAGCAGGATGCCCTTGGCGCCACGCAGTTCCAGCAGAACATCAACCGATTGCGCGCGCTCGAAGGCGAACTCGCCCGGACCATCGCGTCGATCAGCGGGGTTGACCGCGCACGGGTGCACCTTGTCCTGCCCGAGCGGCAACTCTTCACCCAGGATCGCCAGGCGCCCTCGGCCTCCATCGTTGTCACCGTCAACGGCGGGCAGCTTACACAGGGGCAGGTCCGGGCCGTGCGCAACCTCGTGGCGAGCGCGGTGCCGGGGCTCTCCGTCAGCCGCGTCACCATCGCGGACGCGTCGGGCAGGCTGCTCGCTGCGGCCGAGGACGAGGGCGGCGCGGCGGCGGCGGAGGCAATGGATGAACGCAAGGCCGCCACTGAAGACCGTCTCCGGAAAGAAGTGCAGGCGATCGTGGAGAGCATTGTCGGGCCGGGCGCAGCGCGCGTGCAGATCGCCGCCGACATCGACTTCAACCGCGTCACTTCCACCGCCCAGACTTTCGACCCCGAGGGTCGCGTGGTCCGCGAGACCAACAGCACAGAAGAAACAACCACATCGGGCGGCGGTGCTGGGGGCGCGACGACCGCTGGACGCAACCTGCCGGATGGCGCCGGCGGCGACGCGGCCGGCGGCGGCGACAGCTCCGAGCGCACAGAAGAACAGGTGCGCTACGAAATCTCCTCCACCACCAAGACTGAGATCGTCGAAGGCGGGCGCATAAAGCGCCTTTCGGTCGCCGTCGCCGTGGACGGGACGACAGCCCCCGGCGCCGATGGCAAGCCCGGCGAATGGGCCGCGCGCGACCCGCAAGACCTTGAGCGCATCACCGCGTTGGTGAAGTCCGCCGTAGGCTTTGACGAAGCGCGTGGCGACAAGGTCGAAGTGGTGAACCTCAGATTCGCGCAATCCGCTGCTGTGGCGGGCACCGAGGCGGCCAAGCCCTCGATGCTTGACTTCGGCAAGAACGACATCATGCGCGGCGTCGAGATACTCGCAGCGCTGATCGCGAGCCTTGGGGTGATCTTTTTCGTGTTGCGACCGCTGGTGGCGGGGATGCTCGGGGGCCGCGCTGCGGGGGGCGGGGCGGCGCTGCTTGCGGGGCCGGGGGGGTCGTCGACGCTCGGGGGTGATGAAGGTATTGCGGCTCCGCCGACGGCGGGCGCGCTGCCTGCTCCTGCGGGCAAGGCGATCAGCAGCATAGAAATGCAACTCGATGTCGCCAAGATTCAGGGGCTCGTGAACTCATCGTCCGTGAAGCGGGTCGCTGAGGTCATTGAACAGCACCCCGAGGAATCCGCGCAGATCCTGCGCACCTGGCTGTCGGAGCGGAGCTGAGCGATGGCCGGAGCACGCGGGGCAAGCAAGGAGCAACCGGCGATCATGAGCCTTTCGGCCCTGACGGGTCCGCAAAAGGCGGCTATCATCGTGTTGTCTCTCGGGCACGACGCTCAAGGTGTGCTCACGCTTTTCGAAGAGGACGAACTTAAGGAAATCTCGCAGGCGATGTCGGCCCTTGGGGTCGTGGATTCCAGCGTCGTAGAAGCGCTCATCGTAGAGTTCGTGCAGCTGCTTTCTTCTTCCGGCAGCGTTGTCGGCTCCCTGGCAGCCACCGAGCGCCTGCTTTTGGCGATCTTGCCGCGCGAGAAGGTTGACTCGCTGATAGAAGACATTCGCGGTCCCGCCGGCCGCACGATGTGGGACAAGCTCGGCAATGTAAACGAGCAGGTGCTCGCGAACTACCTGAAGAACGAATATCCCCAGACTGTGGCGGTGGTGCTTTCCAAGGTCAAAGCGGATCACGCCGCGCGCGTGCTGACCGCCCTGCCCGATGACTTCGCCATCGAGTGCGTGCACCGCATGCTCCGCATGGAGCCAGTTCAGCGGGAGATCCTCGACAAGATTGAAGACACTCTGCGCGCGGAGTTTATGTCGAACCTCGCCCGCACGCCCAAGCGCGACAGCCATGAACTCATGGCGGAAATCTTCAACACCTTTGACCGGCAGACCGAAGCGCGATTCATGTCCGCGCTTGAGGAACGCTCCCGCGACGCGGCGGAGCGCATCCGGGCGCTGATGTTTGTGTTTGAAGACTTGAAGAAGCTCGACGCCGGCGGCGTGCAGACGCTCATGCGCGTCGCCGACAAGGCCGATCTCGCGCTCGCGCTGAAGGGCGCTTCAGACGAATTGCGCAATCTGTTCCTCTCCAACATGTCGGAACGCGCGAGCAAGATCCTGAAGGACGACATGGCCGCGATGGGACCGGTGCGCCTGAAGGACGTCGAGGGCGCGCAGACGCGCATGGTCGCGGCGGCCAAGGACCTGGCTGACCGCGGCGAGATCATGATCGCAGGCAGCGGCGGCGAAGAGGAGCTGATTTATTGAGCCAGACGCGCGCCACCCGACGCTATGCCTTCGAGACGGTGTTCGGCGCCGACGGCGCAATCCTCTCGGAAGGCGCCGCGGCCCCTATGTACTCGGCTGAGGACCTCGTGCGAGAACGCTCTGCGGGCTTCGCAGACGGCGTGCAGAGCGAAATCGCACGCGCCGAAGCGCAGGCCGCCGATGCACTCGCCGCGCTCGCTGAAGCCGCATTGCGCCTCATTGAGCAGAGCGGCGCGGACCGTCGCGAAGCAATGCAGGAAGCCTCCCGCCTCGCGCTCGCGGCGGCGCGAAAAGTCGCCGACATCGCTCTGGGCGCCCATGGCGAAACGCGCATCATCGCCGCCATCGACGCGGCTTTCGAGAGCTTCATTCAAACGCCGCGCCTTGTGGTGCGCGTCGCGCCCGGCGCCGAGAGTATCCGCCCGCGCCTGGAACAAGCCGCAACTGAGCACGGCTTCGCCGGCGCGCTCGTGGTGCGTCCCGAACCCGGCCACGGCCCTGGCGACGTGACGCTCGACTGGGGCGACGGCGCGCTCACGCTCTCGGCCGCCGAAGCCTTCGCCCGCATCGAAGCCATCATCACCGACAAGTTGTCGCTGGAGCAGACGTCATGAACACCGACACGCCGCTCGATTTCGAGACGCTTGAGCCCGCCGCGCTTCCAGAAGTCGATGACGGCGCTGAGCACTCCGCGGCCGAACTTGCACCGGTGTTCGATGTGCCGGTGAAAATCCAGGCAGTGCTCGGCAAGACGTACGTGGACGTGGCTACGCTGCTCAAGCTCAACAAAGGATCGGTGCTCGAACTCGACCGCAAGGTCGGCGAGGCGATCGACGTTTATGTAAACAACCGCCTCGTCGCGCGCGGCGAAGTCGTGCTGGTCGAGGATCGTCTCGGCGTGACGATGACCGAGATCATCAAGGACGGCGAGCGGTCGTAACGGAGCGGAACTGATGCGCATTCTCATTGTAGGGCCGCTGAACGGCCAGATCGCCGCCGCCACCAAGATCGCGATGGATCGCGGCGCCAAGGTGTCCCACGTCGATACTGGCGAACAGGCCACGAGCGCGCTGCGCGCGGGCAAGGGCGCAGATCTTCTGATGGTCGATGTATGCATCGACATCGCTGCGCTCATCGAAGCCAATGAAGCAGAGCGCATCAGCGTGCCGGTGGTCGCATGCGGCGTCGATTCCGATCCCGAGACCGCCGCACGCGCGATCCGCGCAGGTGCGCTCGAGTACGTGCCGCTGCCGCCGGACGCCGCGTTGATCGCAGCCGTGCTGCAGGCCATTGCGCGCGACACCCGCGATCTCGTCGCCACTGATCCGGCGATGAAGCAGGTCATCGCACTCGCAGATCAGATCGCCGGGTCCGACGCTTCGGTTCTCATTACGGGCGAGAGTGGCGTCGGCAAGGAAGTAATGGCGCGTCACGTGCACGCGAAGTCTCGCCGCGCCCATGCGCCGTTCATCGCCATCAATGTGGCGGCGATCCCTGACAACTTGCTCGAATCCGAACTCTTCGGCCATGAACGCGGCGCTTTCACCGGTGCTGTCGCGCGGCGCATCGGCAAGTTCGAGGAAGCCGACAGCGGCACGCTGCTGCTCGACGAAATAAGCGAGATGGATTTGCGACTGCAGGCAAAACTCCTGCGCGCACTGCAGGAGCGTGTCATCGACCGCCTCGGCGGATCAAAGCCCGTACCGGTCAACATCCGAATCCTCGCGACCGCCAACCGCGACCTCGCCGAATGCGTGCGCCAGGGCACGTTCCGAGAAGACCTGCTCTACCGCCTAAACGTCGTCAACCTGCGCATCCCGCCGCTGCGCGAGCGCAAGTCCGACATCGCCGCGCTTGCGGCGCACTTCATCCGCAAGTACGGCGAATCCAACGGCCGCCCGGGCCGCGCACTCAACGCCGCCGCGCAGGACGCGATTGCGTCGTACCGTTGGCCCGGCAACGTGCGCGAACTCGAAAACGCCATGCACCGCGCGGTTTTGCTATCGACGGGCCCGGAAATCGGACCCGAATGCATCCGCGCGCCGGATGGCTCAGCGGTGGGCTCGAGCGCGCCGAAAGCGGACGTAGCAGCACGCGCTGCCGATGCTGCGCGCGGCATGGTCGGCAAGACGGTGGCGGAAGTCGAACAGGACCTCATCCTCGACACGCTCACGCACTGCCTCGGCAACCGCACGCATGCGGCCAACATTCTCGGCATCTCCATCCGCACGCTGCGCAACAAGCTAAAGCAGTATGCTGAAGAAGGTTTGGATGTGCCGCCGCCGCCGATGGGTGTGGCGGCGTAACGATCTTTGCAGTGCGACGTCCCCCTCTTTACGAGTAACCCATCATGACCGACGCCGCACAACCGCAACGTCCAGCGATCGACATCCAGGCGATCCTCCGCAACACGATGCGCGGGGAAATCTATCTCGGCGTCGGCGTCCTGCTGATTCTCGCCATTCTGCTGGTGCCTCTGCCGGCTTGGCTGATGGATTTCCTGCTGGCCATCTCGATCACGTCTTCAGTGCTGGTGCTGATGACCGCGCTCTTGATCAAGAAGCCGCTGGAGTTCACCGCCTTCCCGACGGTGCTCCTGCTGACCACCCTGTTCCGACTAGCGCTCAACGTCGCCTCGACGCGCCTCATTCTCAGTCACGGGCACGAGGGCCCGGACTCCGCTGGCCAGGTGATCAACGCCTTCGGCGAATTTGTCATGCAGGGAAATTTCATCATCGGGGTGATCGTCTTCGTCATCCTGATCATCGTGAATTTCGTAGTCATCACGCGCGGTTCGACGCGCATCGCAGAAGTCGCCGCGCGCTTCACCCTCGATTCCATGCCCGGCAAGCAGATGGCGGTAGACGCCGATCTCTCCTCTGGCCTCATCGACGAAGCCACGGCCAAGCAGCGCCGCAAAGACCTCGAAGCGGAGTCCGGTTTCTTCGGCGCTATGGACGGCGCGTCCAAGTTCGTGCGCGGCGATGCGATCGCGGCGCTGCTCATCACCGCGATCAACATTATCGGCGGCATCATCATCGGCATGGTGAGTCACCAGTTGTCGTTCGAAGAGGCGGCCGACGTCTATACGCGCCTTACGGTCGGCGAGGGTCTCGTCGCGCAGGTGCCGTCGCTTATCATCTCGGTGGCTGCGGGCCTGCTCGTTGCGAAGGCGGGTGTCGAAGGCGCCGCCGACAAGGCGCTTGCCAAGCAGCTGGCCTCATATCCTCCCGCGCTCGGCATGGTCAGCGCGTGCGCGTTCATCGCGGGCATATTGCCAGGCATGCCGATCATTCCGTTCTTCGCGCTTTCAGCCGCGTCCGGACTTCTGGCGTGGAAACTGCGCGGCGTCTCAGGGAAGGCGGAGCAGGAAGCGGCAGCCGCAGCGCCGGCTGAAACCGCGCCGCAGGAGGAAACGCCCGCACAATCACTCGCCATGGACGATGTGCGCATCGAACTCGGCTTCGGATTGCTTTCGCTTCTCAACGAAGTGCAGGGCCGCCGCCTCACCGACCAGATTCGCGCGCTGCGCAAGTCGCTGGCGCAGGAACTCGGCTTCGTCACGCCGCAGGTGCGTATCCTCGACAACGTGCAGATCGCGCCGGACGAGTACGTCATCCGCGTGCGCGAGATGGAAGCCGGAAAGGGCAAGCTGAAGCTCGGTTCGCTTCTCGCCATGGACCCGTCCGGCACGGGTGTCCAGATTCCCGGCGAAGCCGTGAAGGAGCCCGCGTTCGGCCTCGACGCCACCTGGATCGAGGAAGCTGCGCGCGAGGACGCCTCGTTCCGCGGCTACACCGTCGTCGATCCCGCTACGGTGCTCGCCACGCACCTCACCGAGATCGTGAAGGAATACATGGGCGAGCTCCTCACCTTCTCCGAGGTGAAAAAACTCATCAAGGAACTGCCGAAGGACACGCAATCCCTGCTCGACGACGTCGCGCCGAGCCACATCTCCTGGTCGGGCATCCAGCGCGTGCTGCAGAACCTGCTGCGCGAGCGGGTGTCAATCCGCGATCTCGGCGCGATCGTCGAAGCCATCGCGGAAGCGGCGCCCGCCACGCATGATCTGGTGCAGATCACCGAGCATGTGCGTTCGCGCCTTGCGCGCCAGATCTCGTTCCAGAACCAGACGCCTGCGGGCATGCTGCCCATCGTTACGCTCTCGCCCGCATGGGAACAGACGTTTGCGGAGGCGCTGGTGGGCGAACGCAACGAGCGTCAGCTTTCGCTGCCGCCGTCCAAGCTGCACCAGTTCGTCGCCGATGTGCGGGCGGCCTTCGAACGCGCTGCGCGCGAGGGCGAGACGCCAGTTCTGCTCACGAGCCCCGCGATACGGCCATATGTGCGTTCGCTGGTGGAACGGTTCCGCGCGACGACGTCGGTGATGTCACAGAGCGAAGTGCATCCCAAGGCGCGTCTCAAGAGCTGCGGGCAGGTCTGACTATTGTGACGCGCCGGCGACACCGTGCTTTCCCTTAAGGGAAACGGTCACGCGGCACGCGAGACGGATTGGGCGGTCTCTCAATCTCAAATCGGGAGCCCCCGCGCCTTCCGGCGTTCGCTGCGCGACCGCCGCCTTGCCCATCACCGGGAAAGACAGATACTTAGAAGCGCTCTCTGAGCGACGCCTGCCGCAGGCGGCGTTCGTCCACCGGAACCTTCGTCATCGCGTCCATCACGTAGACGTTGAGCACCCCGCGCCTGCGGTAGCTCGCGGCGGTCGCGAGGGCTTCGGTGGCGGTGGCGCACGGTTCAGCCCTGGTGTCCGGCTGCACGCCGGCGTGAACGACAAACGACATCGCGCTCTCCGATTCGCCCTACAAGACTCGTAGAAAACTCGCCCCCTCCTCGACAAGGGCTTTTCCCCGCTCCGACCCCGCTCTACGCTCCCCAGCAGATGAATAAGAGGAAACCTCCTATGCGCCTTACCGCCATGGCAATGATTGCCGCCCTCGCGATGATGGGATGCGCCAGGCAGAATCCCGATGACACGGGCACTTTCGGCCCCAATCCGACGATCGGCGAACCGACGGCCGGCGCGCTGCCGACACTGAACAACGCCAAGGCGGTGGGCTGGCCCGCGGGCGCTGCACCCACGCCTGCGGCGGGCCTCGCCGTCACGCGCTATGCGGAGGGTCTCGCTCATCCGCGGTGGCTTTACCTGCTGCCGAACGGCGACGTGCTGCTTGCGGAGTCGTCGAGCAAGCCGTCCGAAGGCGGCGGCGTGGAGACGATGGTCGCGAACCATCTCATGCGCTCGGGCGGCGCGTTCGCCGAGAGCGCCAATCACATCACGCTGCTGCGAGACAGCGACGGCGATGGCGTTGTGGATCTGAAGTCGCAATACATTGGCGGTCTGAACCAGCCCATGGGCATGGCGCTGATCGGCGACAGTCTTTACGTCGCCAACACCGATGCGCTGCTGCGGTTTGCGTACGTGGCGGGCGCCGAAACGATCACCGCGCCGGGCGAGAAGGTGCTCGACCTGCCCTATCGCGCGGAAGGCAACGGCCACTGGACGCGCACGCTGCTGGCGAGCGCCGATGGATCGAAGCTCTACATCGCGGTCGGATCGGCCAGCAACATTGCCGACTTCGGCATGGAAGCGGAGAAGGAACGCGCCGCGATCTGGGAAGTCGATCTCGCGACGAAGCAAAAGCGCGTCTTCGCGTCGGGGCTGCGCAATCCCGTCGGCATTGCCTGGGAGCCTTCGACAACCACGCTCTGGACCGCCGTGAACGAACGCGATCTGCTGGGCGACGATCTGGCGCCGGACTACATGACGAGCGTGAAGGACGGCGCATTCTACGGCTGGCCGTACTCCTACTGGGGCAAGATCGTCGACACGCGCGTGGAGCCCCAGAATGCCGCGCTCGTCGCCACGGCGATTGCGCCGGACTACGCGCTGGGCGCCCACACGGCCTCTCTCGGTCTGCACTTCTACACCGGCGCCACGTTGCCAGCGTACACCGGCGGCGCGCTCATCGGCCAGCACGGTTCGTGGAATCGCAGCCAGCATGCGGGCTACAAGGTGATCTTTGTGCCCTTCGCCGGCGGCAAACCGAACGGCCCGCCGCAGGACGTGCTCACCGGCTTCCTCAATGCGAAGGGCGAGGCGCAAGGCCGCCCTGTCGGCGTCGTGCAGGACCGCACCGGCGCCATCCTCGTGGCCGACGATGTCGGCAAGATCGTCTGGCGCGTGGCGGCGCAGTAGCCATGAACGAACTCCTGCCCATAGCCGCAGAAGCCGGCGCGATCCTGAAAGAGCGCAACGAGACGCTCGCCGTCGCGGAATCCTCCGCCGGCGGCCTCATCTCGGCGGCGTTGCTCGCGACGCCGGGCGCGAGCGCGTACTATCTCGGCGGCGGCGTGTTCTACACGGCGGCGTCGCGGATGCAGCTTCTGTCGATGCCGCAAGAGCAGATCATCCGCTCCAGCGAACAGAGCGCGCACTTTCTCGCGCGCGCCGCGCAACAGAAACTCGGATCGACGTGGGCGATCGGCGAAACCGGCGCGGCGGGGCCGACGGGTCCTTGCGGTCGTCTCTTCCTCGCCATCGTGGGCCCCCGCGAGGTCACCGTGCATAGCGAAACCGGCGTCGAGGATCGCGTCACGAACATGCGCCTGTTCGCGACGCAGGCGCTGCAGCTGTTCGTCACCGCGCTGAGGGGCAGGGATTAGTCTTTCTTGTTTCGCTCCGGCATGGCCGCCTCGATCTCGCGACGGAACGTCACCGGATCGGCGATCAGCGGCGTGATGAAGGACTGGTCGCCCGTGCCGTGAATGCTGAGGCGGCCGTAGCCGAAGATCGTGCCCCAGAAGTCCTGATCGATGTTCACGGACTCGATGTTTTCAAGGCCGATGTCCATCACGCGCCGCTCTAGAAACCCGAGCTTGCGGATAAGGCGACGGTCGGTCGCAGCAATCTCGGTCGTCAGGTTGAAGATCGCCTGACGGACGAAAATCACGATGCCGATAATCACGATCCCGAGAACGATGAGCGCCGCCCACGCACGCAGCCAGAGCACCCAGTGCAGGCGCGCCTGCGCACGAATGACCTCGCCGGGCGCCAGCGCCTTGTTCATGTAGCTCATCGAGTGGTTCGTCCCGGCATGGGACCAGCCTATCGCGTTCGCGGGCCTTGCGCAAAGTGTGCGCCATCAGCGCACGAAGAACTGGATCGCGCGTACCGCAACGACCACAAGCGCCATCGCGATCAGCACGTTGCGCCACATGCTTGCGTTCTTTCCCGCCTTCTCCAGCGCCGCCGCCGCCGCTGGGGCCGCGAGCGACACCCCGCCCCACGGCGCGCCCGCCTCGCCCTTTCTCGCCGCCAGCACGACGCCGTGATCCTCCACCTGAAGCCCCGTGGCGTGCTGCAGCGCCGCAACGGACGCCAGCGCCACCTTGCCCGTCGCGCTGATCATGCCGTTGAGGCTGTTTTCCAGAACGCCGCCGTACTCGATCCACAAACCGTTAGCCTGGAACGCGAACTGACGCATCTGCACGATCTGGCCAAGACTGCGCGAGAGTTCGACGCGCGTGGCCAGTTTCTCGATCTGCTGAAGCGGCAGCGCGAACGCGTAAGCAGGCTGCGCCGGCGGCTTGCGACGCGCTGGCAGCCGGAACGACGCCTGCCCCGCGCCGATCTCGATGCGCAGCCGGAAAGCGGCGTCGATGTAGGGCCACAGATAGCGCAGCAAAAGCAGATGGCCTCCGCCGATCGCCAGAAAGAATATCGCCATCACCGCCATGTCGCCGCCGCGGCCGAGCGCGCCAACCGCCAGCGCGAGCATCATGAGCGCAAGCCCCCCGATCATCGCCGCCACGAAGACCATGAGCCCCTTCCCAACAAGGCCAGGCGCGTAGACCGCCGACCGGCCGAGCCGCGCGGCGTTGTGGGGTGCTGTCGCTTCCATGTCGGTCTCCCTGCGCCGAACCGGCGCTTGCAGACCAGAAGGCGCATCGCCCCGAGAAACCGGTTCAGTTGACCCCTTTCCCATCATCGCTGCGCCTTCGCTCACGACGGTCAAAAATGCGGAGGACGGCGCTGTGAGTGACAACCAGATGCTCGGATCGGGGGGACAGCCCAAAATCTGGACCCCGATGACTGCATCGCCGGCGCCGACGGCGAACCGGCCAAACCTGCTCGCGCGCGTTGTTCTCGGCGTGGCCGGTCTTGTCGTGATTGGCTTCGGATTTATGCAGATGGGCGAGGGGCTCGGGCTGATGACGGGCGGCGGGGCGTCGAGCGGGGGGCTCGTAAACCGCAGCTTCGATCCCGCAAATCCGCCGGCGCTTGGCGATCCAGGTCCCGCGATCGCGGCGCACCTGCACAAGGTCGCCGGCGACGCGCCGCTGCCGGACGATGCGCGACAGGCCATCGAACGGATGGTGGCGCAGACGCGTCCGGGCCTGCCCCTGCGTCTCGACGACATCACAACCCTGGTCGGCCTTTCGCACCGGGGCCGTCACATCATCTTCGACAACCGCGTGATGCTGAACGAACGCATAGACAATCTCGCCGCCTGGCGCGAAAACGCAACGAAGATGCTGACGCCGTCTGTGACAGGCAATATCTGCGCGCCAGGCAACGCCCACATCGCGCAGTTCCTGCAACAGCACAACGTCACGCTGTGGCACGCCTTCACCGCCAACGACGGCAATCGTGCGATCTTCATCGAGGTGCCGCCGCAGAAGTGTGGGACTTAGGTCAGCGCGCCGCCACTCTGCGCTCTAGCGCATCGATGAACAGTTTCGCGCCGTCGATGTTGGAGAAGCGCTTGAGCTCCTGCAGCAGGGTCGGCGACGTCACGTTGATCTCGGTGAGGCGGCCGTCGATGACGTCGAGGCCCGCGAAGAGAATGCCCTTCTCCGCCAGAAGCGGCGCCACCGCCGCGACGATCTCGCGGTCGCGCGCGTCGAGCGCGCCTTCTTCCGCTACCCCGCCGACGTGGAGATTGGCGCGGAATTCGCCGGCCTTCGGCATGCGGCGCACGACGCCCAGGGGCAGGCCGTCGAGCACGAAGACGCGCTTGTCGCCATCCTTCACGCCGGGGATAAAGGCCTGCACGATGATCGGCTCATTGCCGACTTCCATGAGCATGGCGTTGATCTTGGTGACGAAATCGGGATCGCCCGCGCGGCCCTTGGAGACGCCCTCGCCGCCAGCGAAAAAGGACGGCTTCAGCACCACCTGGTCATGCTTCTTCGCGAACGCGACAATCGCATCGATGTTTCGGCCCACGAACGTGTCCGCGACGAGGTGCGGATAGCGGAGCGTGGAGAGCTTCTCCGGAATGTCGCGCACGCCTGTCGGGTTGTTCAGAACGAGCGTCTTTCCGGCAACGAGTTCGAGTAGATACGTGTTCGACACATACCCCATGTCGAACGGCGGGTCCTGACGGATAAGGATCGCATCGAACGCAGACGCCTCCACCGGGCCGCTCGAGAGCGTGCGGTAGAATTCGTCGCCGTTGCGCGTCACATCCACGCGATGCGCATGCGCCACGACCTTGCCGCTCTCCCACCACAGATCGCTCGGGTGATACCAGAAGGTCTCATGGCCGCGCTTGTGCGCCTCCACCATGAAGGCGAGCGAGGTGTCGCGGTCGACGACGATGGTGTCGATGGGGTCCATCTGGACGGCGATACGCAGTGTCATGAAATTCCTTCACAGATCGGCCTGGTCGATCCAGCGGTGCAATACTTCAGCGCCCTTCGCGCCAAGCGCTGCGCCATGGTTGGCCATGTCGGCGCGAAGCGCGCGCGGATCAATCCCTGCGGCCGCCAATTCAATGGCATGGCCCACGAGCCAGCGCTCGAAGCCCTGCGCACTGGCCTCCGGGTGGAACTGGAAGCCCACGACATTCGGCCCGAACGCAAACGCCTGGTTCTCGCAGATGTCGCTGGAGGCCAGCCTCTCGCAGCCGCGCGGCAGATCGAAGGTATCGCCGTGCCAGTGCAGCGTGAGCGGTTCGGCCTCAAAGGGCGCCAGACACGACTCGCGCCCCGCGTCGGTCAGCCGGATCGGCGCGAAGCCGATTTCCTTCGCCCGCGCCGGATGGACCGTCGCGCCGATCACGTGCGCGATCATTTGCGCGCCCAGACAAACCCCCATTGTCGGCGCGCCGCGCTTCAGACGCTTTTCGATGAGCTCATACTCCGCCGCGAGGAACGGATAGCCCGTCACATCCGTCGCGTTGATCGGCCCGCCGAGCACGATGACGAGACTCTCCAGCGCTTCGTTCAGCAGGCCCTCGCCAGCCTCCGCATAACGCACCATGAAACCACGCTGCGCGAGCGCGGCGGCGAAGACGCCGAGATCCTCGAACGGCACGTGCCGGATCGCGAGCACGGTTCTCATCTTTGACTTCCGCGCGCGCCAAGGAACGAATGTGGGCGCCAAGCTGCGCAATCGTTGAGGGGAGCCGTTGTCATGAGCGTCCACATAAGCCAGGTCGGGCCCGTCGTCACGATCACCATCGACCGCCCGAAGGCGCGCAACGCCGTCGATCCGCCGACGGCCGCAGCCCTTTTCGAGGCATTCCGCGCGGCGGAAGCCAATGATGAAATCCTCGCCATGGTGCTCACCGGCGCGAACGGTCATTTCTGCGCGGGCGCGGACCTGAAAGCCGTCAGCGGCGGCGCGCGCTTCGAGCACGAAAAGGCCCCATGGGCCCGTCGCGCCTGCTCGCGGATCGCGAGACGGAAACGTCGGGCATGTCGCTGTCGAAACCGCTGATTGCGGCGGTCGAAGGCTTTGCGGTGACGGGCGGTCTCGAACTCGCGCTGCTGGCCGACATGCCTGCGGCGAGCGAGAGCGCTGTGTTCGGCGTATATTGCCGGCGCTGGGGCGTGCCGCTGATCGACGGGGGCGCCGTGCGCCTGCCGCGCATCGTCGGCCAGGGCCGAGCGATGGACATGATCCTCACAGGCCGCGCGGTGAATGCGCACGAGGCGCTTTCGTGGGGCCTTGCAAACCGCGTCATCCCCGAAGGTCTGGCGCTTAGCGGCGCGCAGCAACTCGCCGCCGACCTCGCGCGCTTTCCCAGCACCTGCATGCGCGTCGATCGCGCGTCAGCTTATGCGGGCTGGCCGATGGAGCTGGGTGCGGCGTTGCGTTCGGAAGGCGAACGCGGGCGTCTGGCGCTTCTCGCCGGATCGCGGGACGGTGCAACACGCTTCGCCGAAGGCAAAGGCCGCGGCGGCGATCTCGGGGAGTTTTGAGCCGGCCGCGTCAGTCCGTTCGCTCGCTGCAACCTCGCTACCCTCCCTGCGCCCAAAGTCCGTTTGGGGCAGGGAGAGGGCGGGGCGGGCCGCGGGAGGTATGTCGACTTGATTGCGGCGTTCGGCCCTATGCAGAAAGTACACGCGCTGCGCCGACCACTCCCGCCCCCTGCCCCCTTCGTCCCCCCCTGCCCCATTGGCCCTGCCCCTCCAATGGAGGAGGAGGAGTGGGTTTGAATGAGCCCGAAGCGTTCCAATGAAGGGACGCACGATCCCGCTTCCCCTCGCCTTTTCACGTCGCCCAAGGGCTGCAGCGAAAAAACAAACGTTCCGACCGGGTTCAAACCGCGCGGGTACTCCTGCCCATGATTGAGGAAACGGGCGTTCGCGATCAGCGGTGGCGCGATATGCGCGACAGGGTGATCAACATCGTGATGAAGTTCGCCGACGTGCTGGACGCCGCGGACCTCGCGCCGCGTGATCGGATGAAGCGCGCCCTGGTGGGGCTGCGCGACGCGGATGCGTGTGCGCGGGCGCTTGCGCTTACGATGGCGCTTACGATGGTGCTCGGTCCGATCCGAAGACGCGTGACACCGGTGCGCGCGAAGAAATCTGTCCGCACGACCAAGCCGCGCTACCGCTTCTGCTGGAGCGTCGAACGCACGCCGTAACGACGCGGTCGCTTGGCGATGTTCAAGACGCTCGCCTGCAGGGAATACATGGCTCGCTTGCGCGCGGATGATTCCGACAGCCGCGAGATGTTCGGACGACGCTTGGCGCGCTGCTGGGCGAAACGCCCGGCGCAACCGGCGCTGGAACGCGCAAACCATACCGCGCGCCGCGTGTTGCAAGCGCCATCGGTAAAGGGGATGCATGAACGTTTTCGCCTGCGCTACACAGCGATCGTAATGGCATCGAAAATCCCGAACCGCTTGCGCGCCGCACGGTCGGGCGCTCTCGAAAAGCTCCTTCGATCTGCTCGCGCACGAGTCCATCGAGGCCGCGCTCGCCTACCCGCGACGCTGCGATAGCGGCTAGAGTATCCGATCTTTCGGAATTGCAGCCGCAATTGCGACATCCGACACAGTCGCTCTAGCATCATAGGTGTAGAGCATCCTTGTTCGACCATTCGATCGCCACAGCGATCGAATTTGGTCAGATGATGCTCTACCAATCCGTTCATTTTTTTGCGCCTTCCCCAACGTTCCGCCCACCCCCAGCTCTCGCCATCGCGCAGATCGGGGCTAAGATCGAACCCCCTGCACAAAAGCCTACCGGAGGAAACCGCCATGGACGCCACGCAAATCATGTTTAAACCCGGCCTGATGAAGGGCGAGCGGATCCTCGTCACCGGCGGCGGCACGGGTCTCGGCAAGGAAATGGCGGAAGCGTTCCTGATGCTCGGCGCCGAGGTCGTCATCTGCGGGCGACGTGGCGACGTGCTTCAGGAGACCGCCGAGACGCTGATGAAAATCCATGGCGGCAATTGCCTCCCGATAGCATGCGACATCCGCGTGCCCGACGCGATCCACGACATGGTCGACCAGGCCTGGGGGGGCGGCGCGCTCACTGGCCTGGTCAACAACGCGGCGGGCAACTTCATCTCGCGCACGGAAGATCTCTCCACGCGCGCGTTCGACGCCATCGCCAACATCGTCTTCCACGGCTCGTTCTACACCACGCTCGACATCGGCAAGCGCTGGATCGCGGAAGGCAAGAAGGGCTCGATCCTCTCGATCCTGACGACATGGGTGTGGAACGGCTCGGCCTTCACCGTGCCGTCGGCGATGTCGAAGGCGGGCCTCAATGCGATGACGCAATCGCTCGCGGTGGAGTGGGCGCGCTACGGCATCCGCGCGAACGCCATCGCGCCGGGACCGTTCCCCACGGAAGGCATGTCCAAGCGCCTCAACCCCGACGCCGGCGAAGGCGGCAAGCAGATGCGCGACCAGTCAGGAGGAAACCCGATGGGTCGCGTCGGCGAGATGCATGAGCTCTGCAATCTTGCAGTGCTGCTCATGGGCAAAGGCGCCGAGTACGTGAACGGCCAGTGCATCGCCATCGATGGCGCAGCTTATCAGGCGGGCGGCGGCAATTTCTCCGCGCTCACCGCCTGGACCGACGAACAGTGGACACAGGCGAGCGCGGCCATCCGCGCGCAGAATGAAAAGGACCGCGCGAAACGGACGGTGTGACGGCGTTTCGCATAGGCGACACAGCGCGGTGCAGGCTTTTGGAAACGCCGCATTCACCATGAACAATTCTCTCCACGTGGGGATAGGTACATTCTGGGCGTTCAATGAATTCTAGCTTCTGTCTGTTAGGGTTTCTCAGCGGGTCGCCATGTCGTCTCAACAGAGTGAGGCTCGCATGCCGATCGCCAACCTGCCCCGGACCGCGCTCGCCGCGTTCAGCGCCGACATTGCCCGCGACTTCGCCTGCGACGTGTTGCGCGCGGCGGGCGTCGTCAGCGTGCTCCCCTCCGGCGGCGGACGCGACGCGATGGCCACGGCGCAGACAAATCCAGTCGACATCATCGTCACCGACTGGCCCGAAAACGACATTGCGTTGGGCGAGTTCGTCCAGAGCCTGCGGAACGGAAACCGCGTCGGTCGCGACACGCCTGTGGTCTTGCTGACCGCGCGCGAAGGCCGCGCCGATCTCGATGCGGCCCGTGCGGCGGGCGTTAGCGCGGTGGTGGTGAAGCCGGTGTCGGCGGCGCTGCTGAAGCATCGACTCGCGGCGATGGTCACCAAAGCGCGCCGGCGCGCACTGTAGAGCATCATCCGACCAAACCCGCGCGCTGTGGCGATCGAATGGTCGCAAAGGGATCCTCTATACGTATGGTTCCAGAGCAACTTCATCCGATCTCGCAATTGCGGCTGCAATTCCGAAGGATCGGATGTCGCTGTCGGTCTTTTTAAGGCTCAATGACGACCTTGCCGGTCACCTTGCGTGAATCGAGCAGCGCAAACGCCTCGTGCACCTTATCGAGCGGCAGCTTCGCATACACGTGCGGACGAAGATCGCCCGCATCGGCCATCTTCCAGATCGCCTCGGCGTTCTCTATCCCGCGTTGTGGAAATTGCCGTCCATACTCGCCCGCGCGCACGCCGACGACAGAAAACCCCTTGATCAGCGGCATATTCACACTCACATCCGGAATGCGCCCGCTCGTGAACCCGATCACCAGAAGCCGACCATCGAAAGCGATGCACCGCACGCTCTGGTCGAAGACGTCGCCGCCGACCGGATCATAGATCACGTCCGCCCCGCGCCCGCCGGTCAGATCCTTCACCGCCTCGCGGAAGCCGCTTGACTCCAGCACATGATGCGCGCCGTAGCGCTTCAGAAAAGCGCGTTTTTCTTCCGAAGATGCTGTCGCGATGACGGTGGCGCCGAGCGAAAGTCCCATGTCCACCGCCGCAAGACCGACGCCGCCGGCCGCGCCGTGCACCAGCAAGGTCTCGCCGTGTTGAAGGGCGCCTCGCCGAACCAGCGCGACATACGCTGTCAAATATGCCGCCCCGTAACCGGCCGCCTGCGCCATATCAAGCGCTAGCGGTTTGTGGCGGAGGCCGGCAATCGGCACGGCTACGTATTCCGCAAAACTCCCGATCCGCGTCCCGCCGACGACGCGATCGCCGATGCTGAAGCCCGCGCCGCGGGTCGCAACCACCTCTCCGGCCATCTCCATGCCCGGCACGAAAGGCAGCGGCGGCTTCAGCTGGTATTTTCCCTGACACATCAGCAGATCGGGGAAATTAACCGACGCCGCGATGACCTTCACCAGCGCTTCGCCCTCGCGCGGCGTGGGCACGGGGATCTCGGAAAGCGCCGCGCCGGAGCGATCCTGCGTGATCTCGCGGCAGACAAAAGCCCGCATCATGGCGGGCACGCTCACTTCGACGCGGCCTTTTGCACGCCGCCGAGAATGAAGTCGGCCACGAAGCGCGTGGCGGCGTCGATGTCCGGCGGCGACTGGCGCAGCATCACATCGCCCACTTCTTGCGCCACGCCGATGCTCGCCGCCGCGAGAAAATCGGGGTCGACCTTCGGCGCAACGCCCGTCGCGATCGCCTCGGCCAAGCCGTCGCGCACCTCTTCATAAACCGCCAGCGTTTCCGGCGTCGACGACGGCAAATGCGGTCCGCGATCCTTGAGCGGATGGCCGCCGCCGCGATGCTCTTCGACGAGAAACGTGAAGTAGGCGTGCACGGCCGTGTAGATGTAGTCCTCGAAGCAGGCAGCGCTTTCGCGCGCGGCGCGCAGCACGGGACGGAAGCGGCGCGCGCCGTCATCGGCCAGCGCCTCGAACACTTCTTCCTTCGACTTGAAATAATTGTAGAAGGTCCCCGACGCGAGTTCGGTCCCGCGGATGATGTCTCGCACCGTAGCGCCGTCATAGCCCAGCTGCGCGAAAACGCGGCGTGCGGCGGTGAGGATAGCCTGGCGGTTTGCGGCCTTGGATTTCTCGCGCCGGCCTTCGCCCGCTTCGCCCGCTTCGCTCTCGACGGTTTCCGGCGCGCTGACCGTCATGCTCTGCCCTGCTCGTGTTTTGCGGTCTTCTTTGCGGGCATCTTGCGCGCCTGTGACGGCCCGTCAACTTTCTTCGCGGCGCTAGCGAGCCCCGAAAAGGCGGGTGAGATACTGGGATCGCTTGGCGACGATCGAACGCCCCTCGGGCGACGCATAGTAGCGGCGCATGGCGACCAACTCGTCGGCCGTATAGGTCTCGACCATTGCATCCACCGCGCGCCCTTCCATCGCCGCAAGTTGTGCATCGAGCAGGCGATTGACCGTGCCCTCGCTCTCGCGCATCGAGCCGAAAAGGCTCTCCGCCAGATCGCACGCGGCGCGGCCCAACGGGTTGGGGTTACGCGCGAGGCCCTCGCGGCAACGGCGGCCGAGATCGGCGCTCGACATCGTCGACGGCGCGAGGCGCACCACCAGCTTGATGTCATCGAGACCGCCGGAAATCCGGAAGACCTCCTGCGCGAGCGCGCGCTCGTCGACGACCTGGGCCTGCGTGGCGCAGGCTGAAACCGCGCAGACCGCGGCGGCGAGGAAAACAGGGCGCATGAGGGATGCCTTTCACGGGGACGCTTGTCTTTTTTTCGCCCGCGCCGCAAGCAGCTTGTACCGATGTCCGATACCCCTACGCCCCCCAGCGCCATCAAGGTCGTCCAGGTGATGGTCTCCGCTACACCCTACGCGCGGGCGCTCGGCTTTGAAGTCTCCGCCGTGGGCGAAAGCCGCGTCACCATGCGCACGCCGTATCGCGCCGACCTCATCGGCGACCCCGAGACGGGCGTGATCGCAGGCGGCGTTATCACGGCATTGCTCGATCACGTGGCGGGCGCAGCGGTGATGACCGCGCTGCAGGAACGCCAGAGCATCGCCACACTCGATCTGCGCATCGACTATCTCCGCGCCGCCGAACCCGGTCGGGACATCTTCGCTGAAGCGCACTGCTACAAAGTCGCGCGCTCAGTCGCCTTCGTCCGCGCAGTCGCCTTCGAGGACAGCCCCGGCAATCCAGTGGCCAACGCGACGGCCGCTTTCATGATCGCCTCCGACGGTGGACGAAAAATGGGCGCCAATACGAGGCCGCCGCGATGAGCCCGCCGCTGATCACCGAAGCACAACTGCGCGATCGCTTTCTCTCGGTCCCGTTCGCGCGCTTTCTGAACATCGACCTCGAACTGCGCGGCGACGAACTCACCATCGTCCTGCCGTACCGCGAAGACCTTATCGGCAACATCATGCTGCCAGCGCTCCACGGCGGGACGCTCGGCGCGCTGCTGGAACTGGTCGCCGTTGCGACGGTGACGCTGAAGCAGGGCGACGCCCAACTTCCGAAGACCATCGACATCACGATCGACTATCTGCGCTCCGGGCGGCCCGTTGACACTTACGCCCGCGCTAAGGTCACGCGCCTGGGTCGCCGCATCGCCAGCGTGCACGCCGAAGCCTGGCAGCACGAACGCAGCGACCCGATCGCGGCGCTCAACGGGCATTTCCTCCTCACGCAAGCGGATTTGTGATGCCGACGCGCGACACCTTCATCCCCTGCAGCAAGTCTGAGCTCGCTGAGGCGCTCAAGGCGAAGGGAGTGGATACGCAGTTTGGCGAAGTCGTGCGCCTCCTCACCGCCGTGCTGCACTACGAGACGATGGATGAACTGGAGCGGCTGAGGGCGCTTTATCGCCCACTCGATCCCACCGAAGTCTCCGCCGCCTTACCCGACGCGCCCGCGTTCATGCGCGAACTGGAAAGCGTCCTCGCCATGGCGAGCTTCACCGAGTATCCGGCCTCGGACATGATCGCCGCAGCGGAGGCCGGAAACCTTCAGGATCTCAAGGTCAGAACCACCGACGCCGGCGTCAGCCGCATCCGCTTCTTCGCGCGCGGCGCCCGGCCCGCGAAGCTCGACGTGCGCCGCTTCTGGGGTCTGCACCGCACGATGGTGGACAGCGAGATCCTTGATGACGTGCTCATCGTCATCGAACTTGCGAAGGAAGTGGAGAAGTCGACCGCCAAGGCGCTGGCGCGCATCCGTCGCGGGGTGCGCCCCGGTGCGATCTTGTTGAAGCACTTCGGCGACGTTCCACGCACCGATCTCGTGACGCTGCATCCTGGCGCCAATCCCGCCATGAAGCGCCGCGATCAGCTGATCCTCGGGGTGCCCGCCGTCGCCGGCGGCATTCCGCTGCTGACACAACTCGGACCCGCGCTCGTGGTGATCTTTACGGTGCTCGCAGCGGTGTTCGGGTTCGAGGGCGCGGAACTGACCGATGACGCCTTGAAGCGCGCGCTGGCGGCGCTGTCAGGTCTGGTGGCGCTCGGCGCGTTCCTGATGCGGCAGCGGCTCAAATTCGATCGCCAGAAACTCTTCTATCAGAAGCAACTCGCCGACACGGTCTATTTCCACACGATCGCCAACAACGCCGGCGTCATCGACGGTCTCGTGGGTGCGGCGGAGGATCAGGACTGCAAGGAAGCGATGCTCGCCTATCACACATTGCTTGCGGGCGGCCCGATGACGAAGGTTGCGCTCGACCACGCCGTGGAGGCGTTCCTGCGCGACGCGTTCGCCATGGACGTCGACTTCGAGATCGGCGACGCCATGGCGAAACTTGAACGTCTCAAGCTCGTCACGCTAGAAGGCGACGTTTACAAGGCTTTGAGCACGAACGATGCTCTGGCGCGTCTGGATGAAGCCTGGGACGGCTATTTCAGCTACAATCAGAATGGCTAGATCTTCATTCCGATCAGCACCACCCCCGCCATCACCACACAGGTGATCATCACCGTGAGCATGGCGGCTACGACGCGGGCGGTGTCTAGCTTGCGGGCGCCGGCCTTGGGCTTGGCATCGTCACGCGGCGCAAGCGTGTAGACCGCCAGCATGAACAGGGCCGCTGAGCAGGCCATCACGATGGCGCCGCCGATAGCGCCGGCAAAGAGCGCCGCCGCCGCAGCAGCCCCGGCCACCATGGCCACGAGAGGGTGTCCGCGCTTCATGGTGTCGCGAATCAGGCGCTTGGCGCGACCGGCGTCGAGCGTCTTGAACGCCTGCGGCGATACGACGAGAGAAAAGAGAATCGTCCAACCGAGAACGATCGCGGCAAGGACAAGGCCTAGGCCCTGGACGAACTGGCTCATGGCATGGAGCTATAGTGCGATTCTCGGAGACAAGTCCTCGCGTAGGTCCTTCGCTGGAAACTTCGCCATGATCACGCTGTCGCGTATGCCGATGTGAGTCTTCCAATTAGCGCGCAGCAGCGCCTCGCGGACAAAGCCCGCGCGTGAGAAGAGCCTGAGCGAAGCTGTGTTGTCGGGATCTATGTCGGCTTCGATGCGGTGCAGGCTGAGCGCCTCAAAGCCGTGCGCCAAGACAAAACGCAGCGCCTCGCTGGTCAGTCCCTTCCCTTGCGCGGCGCTGCGCAAGATCACGCCGATCTCGCCCACGCCATCGCGCCGTAGAAAGATCGACACTCGCCCGAGCGCTTCGCCGCCCTCTTGAGTGATCGCCCAATGGTGCGAGTTATCAACCGCGAGCGTGGCTGCTGTGTAGGCTACAGACTCCTCAAGCGAACCGTGCGCGGGGCTCGACCAGAAATGATGCACCAACCGATCGCCGTGGGCGACGAACAGCGCAGGCCCATCCTCGACGACCAACGGGCGGTAAACGCCCCGCGCGCCGTGAAACGTAGGCGTCGTCATGACGGCTCGGCTTGGGCCTTCTCCCGCGCAATCCGAGCGCTCGCGCGCTCCTTGACGCTTTCGCTGCGCAGCTGGCCGCAGGCGGCGAGGATGTCGCGGCCGCGCGGCGTGCGGATCGGCGAGGCGTAGCCCGCGCGGTTCAGCACTTCGGCGAAAGCCTCGATGGTCGGCCAGTCCGAGCACTCGTAGGCCGTCCCCGGCCACGGATTGAACGGGATCAGATTGATCTTGGCGGGCACGCCGCCCAGCAGCCTAACCAGCGCTCGCGCTTCCACGAGGCTGTCGTTCACGCCCTTCAACATCACATATTCGAACGTCACGCGCTTGGCGTTTGAAAGCTGCGGATAGGCGCGGATCGCATCGAACAACGCCGCCAGAGGATACTTCTTGTTGATCGGCACAAGTTCGTTGCGGAGATCGTCGTTCGTGGCGTGCAGCGAAATCGCCAGCATGGCGCCCGTGCGCTCGCCGAGTTCCGGGATCTTCGGCGCGACGCCGGCGGTGGAAACTGTCGTGCGCCGCCGCGAGATGGAGAGACCGTCCCCGTCCGAGATCACGCCGATGGCAGCGTCCACATTGTCGAGATTGTAGAGCGGCTCGCCCATGCCCATGAACACGATGTTTGTCAGCAGGCGGTCCTCGTTCGAGGTTGGCCACTCTGCGAGATCGTCCCGCACGATCATAACCTGCGCGGCGATTTCGGCGCTCGTGAGATTGCGGACAAGCTTCTGCGTCCCCGTGTGGCAAAAGGTGCATGTCAGCGTGCATCCTACCTGGCTCGAGACGCACAGCGCGCCAGAGCGGCCGACATCGGGAATGTAGACAGCTTCCGCTTCCACGCCCGGCGCGAGACGGATCAGATACTTGCGCGTGCCGTCGACGGAGACCTGCTTGACCGCGATCTCGGGCCGCGCGAGCGTGAAGTGGCTTTCCATCTCCGCGCGCAGCTCTTTGGCGACATTCGTCATCTGCGCGAATTCGATGACGCCGTAGTGGTAAATCCAGCGCCACAACTGCTCGGCGCGCATCTTCGCCTTGGCGGCGGGCACGCCCATGTCCACGAGCCGCACGCGCAACTCTTCCCGCGTCGCGCCAACGAGGGAGGGAAGCGACGGTGCTGCTTTCGCAGGTCCAAGGACCGGCGGCGTGGCGTTGATGAGCGTGGTCATGAGGCCCGTCCTATCGCACGAAACCGCCTTCCGCGCCACCGGCGCCCCTCACATCATCCGGGCCCTCACCGCCCGTCGCGCCACGTCGTTCGCCGCCTCGGCGTTGAACCCGGACTGGGTGATCACGACGCGATAGGCCGCGCCATCGACAAGCGGCATGTAATTGGCCGATCCGAAGCGGCGGTCCTGCGCCAGCGAGATCGACGAGAGCCACGCTTGAAGTTCTGCCGGCGCGCGTGCGAGGATCTGGTTCGGCGGTCGTGACACGTCGCAGGCGGTGATCGGCTTGCCGTCGGCTTCGCGCGCATCACTGTATTTGTTTGCCATCTGATCGAGTTCGTAAGTGGCGTTAAGGCCGAGCGTGTTCGCCCAGGGCCGCCACTTCTGCACGCGCCCGCCGAGTATCCACTCGTCGCCTTGCAGCAGGCAGTGCGTTTCGCCGGCGCCGTGGGTGCGCACGAGCGTCACGTCGTAGAGTTTCTGCGACGCGTCGGTCTGCTTCACGAGGATTTCCGCGACGGGCTTGTCCCAAGTGAGACGCGAATAGCTCTGCGTGTTGAGTGCGACGAGCGCGGCGATGCAGGCCGCCGCCGCCGTGGTCAGTCCGGTCGCGACGCCGCGACCGCCGGCCATCACCCGCCCCCGACCCATGCTGCGCACGCCGCGGAAGATGAGAAAGAGGCCGGATGCAAGCGCCGCCAGCGGCGCTGCAATCCACGCCCAGCCCATAGAGGAACCCATCATGGGGCCGAGTGTTTCGAGCATGGCGCCCTCCGCTCTTTTGCGAATCGATCTCGACAAGTTAGCGCAACAAGAGGGATCTAGGCGCCTGCGGCGAACCTCTCCGGAGGTCTTTCCAAGTCGCGCCAGCCTGCCCGCCGCCAGCGCCGGGGGGGACTCATCCAGATCCGGCAAGCGCACGTAGTAGGTCAGCGGCGACTGACTGTCGCGATTGTTGCGGCGGAGCGGTCGACCTATGCTGGCGTTACGGACCAAGGAGGCCCCGGCCGTGCGCCCGACTACCCGCGCCGACGGCGCCCTGCCCAATGCCGACAGGGAGCAGTTTGCCGATCTGATGAACGCCGTTGCGACGCGCCAGGACCGTGACGCCTTCGCCGCGCTCTTCGCTTACTACGCGCCGCGCGTGAAAGCTTACATGTTGCGTCTCGGCGCCGGCGCTGCACTCGCGGAGGAATTGGCGCAGGAGGTGATGATCACCGTCTGGCGCAAGGCGGGTTTGTTCGATCGCCGGCAGGCATCCGTTTCCACGTGGATTTTCCGCATTGCTCGCAATCGTCGCATCGACGCGGCACGGCGCGCCAAGCACGCTGACTTCGACGATCAAGACCCGATGTTCCAGCCCGAACCCGAAGTCTCCCCGGACGAGGCCGTCTCTTCAGCGCAGCGAGAGGAGAGCGTGCGCAGCGCGCTTGCATCCTTGCCCCCGGAACAGGTGGAGCTGCTCAAACAGGCTTTTTACGATGGCCTTTCCCATCGCGAGATCTCTGAGAAGACCGGTGTCCCGCTCGGCACAGTGAAATCCCGCATCCGCCTTGCTTTTGGAAAGCTACGCATTCGCCTCGCTGGCGAGGAAGGCAGCCTCTGAGATGCCCCAACCAGCCCTTCAAATCGCGCTCCGCCAGCGGCTGACGTTCGCCTATGCCGCCGCGCAGATCTCCCCCGCGCTCGCTTTGTTGGTTGAAACCCAAGCCGCGCTCACACCCGACGTTGCGCGCGACATTGCAATCGCCGACGCCGCCGGAGGCGTCTTGCTTGAAACGGATGCGCCTGTTTCACTCACGATCGGGGCCCTGGAACGCGTGTTTGCACGCATAGCAGCGCACGATCAACAACCCGATCCCGTCGCCTCGGCCGCAAGTCTGTTCGCCGAGGAAATCTCTGCGCTGCCTGAGCCGTTGCGACGCCACATGGCGCGCGCGGCGACCCAGTCTGGCTGGAAATTTTCGGCGCCGGGCATTCGCTCGCTGCAACTCGACGTCGGCAGCGACGCAAAGGTGGAGGTGCTGCGCATTGAACCCGGCGCGGCAGCCCCCGAGCATTCGCATGAGGGCGAAGAGTTCACGCTTGTTCTCACCGGCGCCTTTCACGACGCACGCGGCGTCTACGGCGTGGGCGACATCGCGCACGCTGATGCAACGGTCACGCACCGACCGACGGGCAGCCCGGGTCCCATCTGCTACAGTCTGGCGGTGACAGATGCGCCGTTGCGGTTTAAGGGCGCGCTTGGCCTTGTGCAGCGGTTCTGGAGGCACTGAGAGTTTGCCGAGCGTTCCGCGTGAGGCGCGATCGGGTGCGATGACCGCTCCTATACGACCCATGCGCCTGGAGGAAATAGAGACTATCCGCCAGATCGAGCGTGATTGAAGCGTTCGCTTTCGCGGGACGCCTTTAGCCGCATTGGCCGACGACGACCCTACTGACGCGCGCCTTGTTGAGGCGCGCATCCGCGCCGATAGTGCTCTTGTCGCGGTCGACAATGGGGATACCCCCATTGCGTTCGTCGTCTTTCGACCGCTCGGCGAAGACCTCTACATCGAGCAAATCGATGTCGCCCCGGCGCATGCGGGGCGTCGGATCGGCGCAGCCCTACTCGATGCCGTCGCTGCGCGGGGACGCGCGCTTGTGCTCTCCACCTTTCGCGACATTCCCTGGAACGCGCCGTGGTATCGCCGCCTTGGCTTCTTCGATGTTCCAGATGTCGATCTGCCCCCGCTCCTGCGCCAGATACGCAACGAACATGTCGCGCGGGGTCTTGATGAGTCGCTGCGCGTGTTCATGAAGCGACCCGCTAAGGCGGCGCCTGCCTAAGTTTTATCGCGAAATCCGGAGCTGGCGCAGCTGTAGGCCGATGCTGCGGTATGCGTCCTTGAGAGCCGTGCCGGTTGTCGTCCGGAAATAGGTGTCGGCGCTTGTCGCGCAGCGCGCGAGCAGCGCCTCTGCCGCACCGCCAGCGTTGAACGCCACCGCATAAACCGTGACCCCCTCCGCCTTCATCGCATCACAATGACGTTCGGCCTGGCGCGCCGACGAGCCAAGCGCAGAATACTGGATGTTGAAAGCGCCATCAGTCATCAGAACGACCGCTTTCACGTGGCGCGGGTCGCCGCTTTCGAGCGGGCGTGAGTCCGATGGCCAGAAAGCGCTCCACTCCGGCGAAATCAGGTAGCGCGCCCAAGCGACGCCCAGATGGCCGGCGGTCTGGCCGCTGGCGCCGAAGGTGTCGATGCGCGTCTTCAAAGCGTCCGCATCGTCGTCGAGCGGGAAGATCGCCGCGGCCGGGCAGTTGGATGGACCCGGCGTCGCCCATGCGCCCGCGCGCGGAGGCGCATCGGTATAAGCGTCGGGGCCCGTGCGTTCGGTGACGCAAGCGCCGCCCGAGGTCATGTTTGTTGCAGCGCGAAAAAACGCACCGGCGTTCACCGAAGCCGAAAACGGCGCGAGAGCGACGCGAACGTCTTCGCCGGCGGGATCGATCACCGTATCCACGAGCAATTTCGCGGCGGCCTTGAGATCCTTCAGTTTCTGGCCAGACATCGATCCCGTGACATCGAGCATGAGGGCCAGATCGAGCTTGGTGCGGGCGTATTCTGCGGTCGAGGAGGTGCTGAAGCGCAGCTTCGAGAAGCCGAGCACCGCCGAAAGCGTGGTCGGCGTTTCACAGTTGATGGACATGGAGATGCGGTCGCTCGCCAGATCACGCGTCAACGTTGGCTCGGCGCACGCGTGAGGCACGGAATCAGACAGGTTCGCTTCGATCATCGCCTGGGCAGTGCGCCGGACATCCCCCGTCGTCGCGCCGCCGCGCGACTGCAGTTCCGCCGCCGCGAGCGTGGCCGAATCAAGGGCGTGCTGGGCGGAATCGCGGACAGTGATGGCGCGGGTGAAATCGAGCGCGACCCCCACCATGGCGAAGAGCCCGGTGGCCGCGAGCGCAAACATCATCGCAACATTGCCGCGCCGGTCGGCGCTGAAGCGCGCAAGCGGCTGATGTGCCGGCTTGAGACGGAATTCTCTTAAAGGGCGTGTGGCGGGGGATTTCATGGCCCGAGCGGCGCAAAGCGCGCGCCACTGTGTTTTCCGCCTCGTGGTGCTTTCAACCCACTCGGCGCTACGCGGCAAACTGCGAGCGGGCCCGCTCTTGCGCCGCTACTCGAAGATCAAGCACGTGGGGAACAAGCGCGTGGGGAACAAGCGGCGCGCACCTGGGCGTTGTTCATTCACTCTCGCACATGCTTGCCGGGCTTGAACTTGGGGCGCGCATTTGAGCTCATTTTCGCTTGGTTCTTTCGGCTGAATCGCGCACGTTCGGAGCGTTGTCCGTGACGTCGCAGGGTGCCATTGGAGCGTGGCCGTGTGCGTCGCTTTCGGACGCCGGTTCACCCTTATCTGGCCGCCCACCCCTCGCGGGCGTCACCTCTTCGCGTTCCTGCGCCGCCTCGCGTTCCTGCGCCGCCTCGCGTTCCTGCGCCGCCTCGTGATCGGGCCGCGACAAGCCAACGTCTGTGCGCTGAAGTTCAACGCGTTCTTCCAGAGTCTGCGCGCACTTGCGCCGACCGTTTGCAATATTCCTATACCAGCATCTTGCCTTCATCCCCGATCGTCGCGCCCGCGTCGCCCGGCAGGATCATCTCGTTGTGCGCCTTGCCGGACGGAATCATCGGGTAGCAGTTCTCTTCCTTCGCGACGCGGCAATCGAAAATCACGGGCTTGGGAGTATCGATCATCTGCATGATCTTGACGTCGAGTTCGCCGGGCGTGTCGGCGCGGATGCCGACGCCGCCATAGGCTTCCGCGAGCTTCACGAAATCCGGCAACGCCTCGGAGTAGGACTGCGAATAGCGCTCGCCGTGCAGCAGCTGCTGCCACTGGCGCACCATGCCCATCCACTCGTTGTTCAGGATGAAGATCTTGATCGGCAGGCCGTACTGCACGGCGGTGCTCATCTCCTGCATCGTCATCTGCACGCTGGCCTCGCCCGCGATGTCGATGACTAGGGCGCCCGGATGCGCGACCTGCACGCCCACCGCCGCCGGAAGTCCGTAGCCCATCGTGCCGAGACCGCCCGATGTCATCCAGCGGTTCGGTTTGTCGAAGTGGAAGAACTGCGCGGCCCACATCTGGTGCTGGCCGACTTCGGTGGTGATGTAGACATCCCGGTCCTTCGTCAGCGCGAAGAGACGCTCGATGGCGTATTGCGGCTTGATGACCTTGTCGTCGGCCCGGTAGCTGAAGCACTTGCGCGCTGTCCAGCTCTCGATCTGCTCCCACCACGGATTGAGCACATCGCGGGACGGCTTCGCGTTGCGCCGCCGCCAGCTCGCGAGCAGCCCCTTCAGCGCTTCGCCCGCATCGGCGACGATGCCGAGATCGACGAACACGTTCTTGTTGATCGAGGATGGATCGACATCGATGTGGATCTTCGTCGAGTTTGGCGAGAATGCATCGAGCCTGCCCGTCACGCGGTCATCGAAGCGCGCGCCGATGCAGATCATCAGATCGCAATCATGCATCGCATGATTGGCTTCCCAGCTGCCGTGCATGCCGAGCATGCCGAGCCACTGCGGCGAGGACGCCGGAAAAGAACCCAGCCCCATCAGCGTCGAGGTGATTGGGAAACCCGTTTCTTCCACGAGCGCCTTCAGATCGGCGCACGCCTGAGGACCCGCATTGATGACGCCGCCGCCGGTGTAGAACACCGGGCGCTTGGCGCGCGCCATGAGATCTACGGCCTGTTCGATCTGGCGCGCATCGGCGCCATGCGCCGGATGATACGTTTTCGGACGAACACCTTTCGGCCCGACATATGTGCCGATGGCGAACTGCACATCCTTCGGAATGTCCACGACCACAGGACCGGGGCGGCCGCTCGTCGCCACATGAAACGCTTCGTGGATGATGCGTGCAAGATCGTTCACGTCCTTCACGAGCCAGTTGTGCTTCGTGCACGAGCGCGTGATGCCGACGGTGTCGCATTCCTGGAACGCGTCGGAGCCGATGAGGTGCGTGGGAACCTGTCCCGAGAGCACGACCAGCGGAATCGAATCGAGCAGCGCATCCGCGAGCGGCGTCACGACGTTCGTCGCGCCCGGTCCGCTGGTGACAAGCACCACGCCGGGCTTGCCCGTTGAGCGCGCATAGCCCTCCGCCGCGTGGCCGGCGCCCTGTTCGTGCCGCACGAGGATGTGACGCAGACGCTCTTGCGCGAAGAGCGCGTCGTAAATCGGCAACACCGCGCCGCCGGGATAGCCGAAAATGTCCGTGACGCCCTGATCGATGAGCGCGCGCACGACGATTTCCGCGCCCGACATTGTTTCCAAGACGGGGGTCTCGGACTTCGTGTCCGCTTCGATCATCACTTTCGTACCCGTCGCGCCGTCCACCTGACTTCTCCTGCTGTCGTGCGAGCATGCCTCGCCTAGACTGAGAATTGCTGAAAGCCCAAAGAAAAAGGGGCCCGCTGAGGCCCCTCTGGATACACGCGCCGGCTGCGGGTCCTTCTCAGGGACCGTTGCGGCGCGTTCCGGCTACAAGATGACACACCGATTGCATGGACGTTTCGTTCCCTTATCGTTGAGAGATTATATTTCCCCGTTCGGGGCGTCAATCACCTAAATGGAGGCAAGAACGTGCGCCACTCTTGCCTCGGGCGAGACATCCCCCACGCAGATCCAGTCCGGCATCTGGTTTCCGATCCAGGTGAACTGTCGCTTGGCGTAGCGACGGGTGTCGCGCCGGCCGAGGTCGGCGGCGGCGTCCAGGGCCATCTCCCCGCGCAGATGGGCCGCCAGCCAAGGCATGCCATGGGCCTTCATGCAGGGCAGCAAAGGATCCAGACCGCGCGCCGCGAGCGCCCGCGCCTCTTCCAGCGCCCCGCCCGCGAGCATGGCGCCGAAGCGCGCCTCGATAGCCTCGTAGAGCGGCGCGCGCGGGGGCGTGAGTGCAAAGCCGCGCCATGCGCCCGGCGCGAGTGCGGGCCGCGTGTCCGCATGCCAGGTCGCGATAGAGACCCCGCTCGTCAACATGACCTCCAGTGCGCGTGCGATCCGGGGCGCATCGCGCGGTGAAAGGCGCGTCGCCGCAACCGGATCCACCTTCTCGAGCCACGGGTGCAGCGCGTCGTCGCCTTCGATCGCCCGCCGCGCGGCGATCGCTGCACGCACCTCAGCCGATGGCGCGGGGATTTCCGCCAGCCCCTGCGTCAGCGCCATGAAAGAGAGCCCGGTCCCGCCGGCGACGATCGGCACGCGGCCCCGCGCGGCGATGTCGGCGATCAGCGCAGTCGCGCGGCGAATCCAGTCGCCTACGGAGTAGCGCACGGCGGCGTCAATCTCGCCGTAGAGATGGTGCGGCGCGCGCGCCTCTTCCTCCAAGGTCGGCCGCGCTGTCAGCACGCGGAGGTCGCGATAGACCTGCATGGAGTCAGCATTGACGATCTCCCCGCCCAGCCGTTCAGCCAGCGCCAGCGCCAGCGCGGACTTGCCGCTGGCCGTTGGTCCCATGATAAGCAGCGCGCGCATTGTCCCGCCCTCTAACAGGCCGCTCCACCCACATGAACAGCGTTCTCGTCGTCGTCGCCCCGCAAGCGGCCTTCTACCGCGATGCGCTGATGACGCTCGGTTCGGTGATCGGCATGTACGGCGCTACGCCGCCGATGGTGCTCAGCCCCTGGGAAGCGTGCGAGTGGACGCTGCCGACCGCCGATGAGGGCGCGCGCGCGGTGATCACCGACGCCATCGACGGCATCGATGTCGATTGGGCCCTGCTGCCCGCCGCAGGCCGCAGGAAGAAGTTTCTCGTGGCCGACATGGATTCCACCATCATCGGCTGCGAGTGCATCGACGAACTCGCCGACTTCGCCGGCAAGAAGGCCGAGATCAGCGCCATCACCGAGCGCGCCATGCGCGGCGAACTCGATTTCGAAGCCGCGCTGATCGAGCGCGTTGCAATGCTGAAGGGCTTGCCTCTCCATGCGCTGCAGCAATGCTTCGACGAACGCGTGCGCCTCAATCCGGGTGCGGCGACCATGGTCGCGACCATGCGGGCGCATGGCGGGCGGTGTGCGCTGGTATCGGGCGGCTTCACCTTCTTCACGTCGCGCGTGGCGCAGATGTCGGGCTTCGACACGCAGCGCGCGAACATGCTGATCGATGACGGCGCCGCGCTCACGGGAGAGGTTGGGATGCCGATCCTCGGACGCGAGGCAAAGCTTGCGGCGCTTCTCGAAGAGACAGCGCACCATCCCGCCGATGCGCTCGCCATCGGCGACGGCGCCAACGATCTCGCGATGATCAAAGCCGCAGGCCTCGGCCTCGCCTATCGCGCCAAGCCGATCGTCGCGGCGCAGGCCGATGCGACGATCGACTTCACGACGCTGGAAACGGCGCTCTTTTTTCAGGGCTACCGCCGCGCCGAATTCACGATCGCCTAAAGCAACATCCGATTTTTTGAAATGCAGCCGCAATTCCGAAAGATCGGATAAAGTTACTCTAGAATCATATGCGTAGAGCATCTTCATCCGACCATTCGATCGCCACGCCGATCGAGTCTGGTCAGATGATGCGCTAGCTTGCGTAACGCACGATCTTCACCTGCGCCGGCAGCGGCGTATTGGCGTTGAGTCCATTAAGCGAGAGGAAGCGATCGACGCGAAAGTCGTCGAACGCCATGCGCTGCGCGAGCGTCTGCACGGTATCGCGCGGGCCCACATTGACTACGTCGATCACCCGCGCGCGCAACGCCGCCGCTTGCGCATCATTAAGCGTGCGCATCGAGCGCACCATGGAATCGAGCGCGCCGATCTGGCCCTGCGGCGCAAGCGCGACGAAGTGATAGACCCGGTCGCCCACGCGATACGCCGAGACCGACACATCCACCACCTGGCCCGATTGCGCCTGCGCGCGCGCCGCCAGGAGCGCCGTTTCCAGTCCGTTGATCGAGGTGCGCTGCACCGGGCCGACCTGCACGCGCGACTGGCCGACGAGCTCGCTCAGCACGGCCCTCGCGTACGCCTCCAGCCCTTCCGTCGGCAGCGGACCGCCCGAAAACTGGGCCTTTGCGTTCGCGCCGGAAATGTTCACCGACGCCGGCGTATTGGTGAGCGCAAACCCTGTCGGCGCCTCGAACGCGATCCTCAGCTTTGGGTGCGAGAATGTGCGGCCGTTGACGAAGCCCTGCTCGGGATCGTCGCCGTAGATCATCCCGCGGATGGCCGCGAGATAAGGCGCCGTCCTCTCTGGCGGCTGTCCGCGGACGCCGCCGCCCGCTTGCGCCTGCGCGGTCGCGCGCGTGACCCGATCGGCCGACAGCGGATGCGAACGCGCCCACGCCGGGATTTCGCCGCCCGCTTCGCGGTTGCTGGTCTTGGCGGTCAGCGCGTCGTTGACGCCCAGCGCACCGAGCATGTCGGCGGCGGCGAAGGGATTGTAGCCGGTGCGCAGGAGATACCGTACGCCGAGATCGTCGGACTCAAACTCCTGGTCGCGCGAATAGCTCAGCGTCCAAACCTGCGCCGCCTGCCCCGCAAGCTGCGCCAGTTCGCCGGAACCCGTCAGAATACCAACCGCCAGCGCGCCGAGACCCGAAAGCGTCGACGCGTTCTGCCGTCGCGAGGAGTGATCGGCGACCACATGTGCGACTTCGTGGCCGAGCACGGAGGCGAGCTCGTCCTCAGAGTTCATGATCGCAAGCAGTCCTCGGGTGATGTAGATGTAGCAGCCCGGCACCGCGAAGGCGTTCACGACCTCCGAGCCGATCACCGTGAAGGTGCAGCGCCCAGGAAGGCCTGCGGCCGTTGCGATCTTTTCGCCGACGCCCTTCACATAGACGCTCGTCGGCCCCGCCACCTCGCCGCCGAACTGCGCCATGATCTGGGGATGCTGCTGGCCGGCCCGCGCGCGCGCCGCTTCGGCGACCGCCGGCGCGTCGGGCGTGGAACTGACCGTCGCGCAGCCGATCAGTGCAAACGCCGACATCATGGCGATCGCCTTCGATCGCAGTCTTTCGCTCATGTATGGCTCCGCCGCTTTCGCCGCGGCATCCTTAAGGGATGACGCGCGGGCGGCAAGCGAAGCGCGACGTTTCGGCGTCGGAGCTGATTACTCGGGCTTCCAGCCGAGTGATTTCGCCGCCGCGTGGAAAATGACGTTCTGCTCCAGCGTCCCGGCGAACTGCGAGTCGCCCGGCCCCCAGGCATAGATCGCCACGTCCTCTCCTGCGTGCGTTTCAGACCCCAGCGGCACGAGCGAGGGCTGGCGGAACTGCGGATGGGTCGTATCCACGTTGGTGAGATCAGGCCGGCGAAGGGGCGCGGATGGCGCGGGAGGCGTCGATGAGGGGTTTGGCTGCGTCGCATAAACCGAGCCCGGGCCGTTGAGATAACCCAACGTCGTGTAGGGCAACCCATCGCTCGCGCGCACCGGACCTGACGCACCCGACGAGAGACCAAGGATGGGCGCATTGCGCACCGAATAGCCCGCCATAGCAAAGGCGTGGCTGTGATCGGCCGTGACGATGATGAGCGTGTCTTGACGTTGGGTCGCATCAAGCGCCGCCTTCACCGCAGCGTCGAACGCAACCGTGTCGGCGAGCGCCTGGGCCGCGCGTCCGTCGTGGTGGGCGTGATCGATGCGACCACCTTCGACCATCAGGACATATCCTTGCTCGTTGCGGCTCAGGCGCGTGATCGCTGCGCGCGTCATCTCCGCAAGCGAGGGTTCCCCGCCTGGATCGTTTGCCCGGTCAAGCTCGAACGCCATATGCGACGCGTTGAAGAGGCCGAGCACCTTGGCGTCGCTTGCGAAGTTGATCGCGTTGAAGCCCGCGGAATTCCAGACATAGGCGTGCTGGGGCGAGCGCGCCTTCCAGGCTTCTGTGAGATCGCGTCCATCGCCGCGGCGACCGCGTTCGCTCGCCTTCTCCGGATCGGGCGCCGTGGACGGCATGAAGTTTGAGCGCCCGCCCCCGAGCACCACTTCAAACCCGTCGCCAGACTGCCATTCGACAAGTTGTCTCGCAATGTCGACGCATGGCGGACCGGCTTCGACCGCAGGCACATCGACGTCGGCCTCCCAGTTGCGGTTGGCGCTGCGCGCATAGGCGGCCGCTGGCGTGGCGTGCGTGATGCGCGCCGTCGAGACGATGCCGGTGGCGAGGCCCTTTGTCTCGGCGATGTCGAACAGGCTGGTGGCGGCGTACGCAGCGGAACCGGTGCACACGCCCGTCGTGGCCCCGCTCGTTAGGCCGACGACGCCGGAACGGGTCTTTACGCCCGAGAACATCGCGGTCGCGGTCGCGGCTGAATCCGACGTCTGGTAGTCGTGGCTGTAGGTTCGAGATAAAGCCGTGTGTGGAAATGAGTCCATCGCAAGCGAATGACTCTCGCCGTCCTTGCCCAGCACCTGTCCGGCATGGATGCGCGCGGCGGTGACAGTCGATACGCCCATGCCGTCGCCCACGAAAACGATCACATTGCGCGCCCTTTGCGGCGCCTCTCCGTTGGCGATCCGCGCAGCGGCGGCCTTGAAGTAGGCGTCCTGCGCCTGCATGACGGCAACCGCCGAGGGGGCCGCCGAGGGGGCCGCAGAGCGGGCCGCAGAGCGGGCGTCAGAGGGCTGTGACGGGGCGGTGGCGCAACCCGTCAGCGCGGCAGTCACGACAAGGGCCATCATCGGGCCCAGCATGTTCGGCGTCATAGCAATCCTCTCGTTCGCGAGCGGTTTAGGCCGACTGCGTGATGGATTGATGACGACCTGCGCCTATCGCCGCTTCACGCTTCGGAAGGTCATGTCGCCGCCGCGGTTCACGTAGAGCAGCAGCGGCCGGGATGCGGGCGCTTGCTGTACGACCCTCTGCGCTTGCGCCACGGTCTCGACTTCCGTGAACTGGACCTCGACAATTACGTCGCCGGCCTGCAGCTTGCCTGCCGCATCTGCGCCTGCGTCGACAGCGACCACCACCAGACCGCGCGCCTCCGGCCCCAGTGCGAAACTCTGGCGCAGTTGCGGGGTCAGCGTTGACAACGTCATGCCGAGCACACGGCCCTCCGACCCGCGCACGCCTTCGCCCGAACCGGGGTCTGGCGTGCGTACGCCTAGTCGCTGCGGCGCAGGACGGCCCTCGTCGAGGCGTAGCACCGTGACATTGGCGTTGAGACGCCGCGCACCGCGCGCGTACTCGACCGCCACCGTCTTGTTGATCGGGGTGTCGGCGACAACGCGTGTAAGGTTGCGGCCCTCGGTGATGTCGCGACCATCGAACGTCAAGATGATGTCGCCCGGTTGCAATCCCGCTTTCGCGGCGGGGCTATTGGGCGTGATGGAGGTCACCAGCGCACCGCGCGGACGCTGCAGCCCCGCACGTTGCGCCGCCTCCTGGCTCACAAGACCGATGCGTACGCCAAGCCACCCGCGCCGCGTCTCGCCAAACTGGATGATCTGGTTGACCACGCTCTGCACGAGATCGGCCGGCGCTGCAAAGCCGACGCCTACCGAGCCGCCGGTGGGCGAAACGATGGCCGTATTAACACCGATCACTTCGCCCTGCATGTTGAACAGTGGGCCGCCGGAGTTCCCGCGGTTGATTGCGGCGTCCGTCTGGATGAAGTCGTCATAGCGGCCCGCTGAAATGTTGCGGTTGCGCGCCGACACAATCCCCGCCGAAACCGAACCCCCAAGGCCGAACGGATTGCCGATCGCGATGACCAGATCGCCGACCCTTGTGCGGTTGGCGTCGCCGAAGCGCACGAACGGCAGCGGTCGCGGTGTGTTGACCTTCAGCACGGCGATGTCGGTCGCCTGATCGCGGCCGATGATCTCGGCCTTCAGGCGCTCGCCGTCCTGGAAAACGACTTCCACCTGATCGGCGCCCTCGATGACGTGGTTGTTCGTCACCACGACGCCCTGTGCGGTGACGATGAAGCCGGAGCCGAGCGAGCTGACCTCGTTGAAGTTGCGATCATCGAAGAGTTCGTCGAGGCGCGACCCGGGGCCGCCGCGCGGACGAGGAGGCTGGCCTACGCCGTCGATGCGCTGGGTCGTGGCGATGTTGACCACCGCCGGCATGAGCCGCTCGGCGAGGTCCCCGAAGCCCTCCGCCGGATAGCGCGCGGCATTGTTCTGGGCCCACGCCGGCGAGGCGGTCGCCAGAACGCCGACGCAGAGCGCCGCCATGAGGTGGGAGATCAGACGATACATTGAACCCAATCGCATCCCGAACCCGCATCCCGGCATATCCCGTGTTCACCTTGAATATTGGGCGAAAGTCAGGCGCGCAACGCGGCTCGCCAGGGCGCGGTGTTTTGATGACCAGCGGCGACCAAATGGCCTGCCATTCCAAAATACTATATTGTATTGTATATAAGATATGATATTAGAGCCTTGCGGCGCACGGCCGCGTAACGGAGAATCCGGATGTTACGTTCACTGGTTGCTATTTCAGCCGTCTTCATGGCGGCTTCCCCGGCCTTCGCCGCTCCTCTCGACTCGGGGAGGTTCGCCGGATCGGTGTTTGCGGGTGCAGAATTCCCGATCGACGGGGACGTACACGCGGGCGCGACTGCCCCTATCGCCTCGCTGGCGGCGTTGAATCCGAACCTGCCGGCCGCAGGCGCAGAGCTGCGGATTCAGTCGCGTTCATTCGACGACATCTATGGCGATGGGCTCTCCTACGGTGTCGAAGGCGCATACGGGCTTGGCGGAGGCCGCGAGGTCTTCGGCGCCGTTCGTCGCACAGAAGCCGATCAGGGATCGGTTCAGGTCGGCACAGCATTCGTCCCCGCCCTTTCGGCCTCGTTGCCGGTTTTCGGCACATTCGGGGATTTAAAGATCACAAGCATCGAAGGGGGCGTGCGCCAGTTCTTTGGAACCTCGGCGATAACGCCTTATGTGGCGGGGCGGGCGGGCGTCGCCTTTGTCGATGAAATCCGGGCGACCTTCACCGTCCCGGTGCCGACGGGCGTGGGTGCGGAGCCTAACGACATCAATTTGAACAATGTCCCGTTCTATGGAGACACCACCACCTGGACTGTCGGCGTAGATGTAGGTGCGTCCTGGAAAATCAATAACAGCTGGTCGCTTATGGCCGAAACAGGGCTGCGCTACTCCGGCGAACTTGATGGCGATGATGCGGCGCTGTCTACGCTCGGACTTTCAGCCATCAACGACGAAGGCGCAAGACTTTCCGTGCCGCTGACAGTCAAGGCGCGCTACGCGTTCTAGTCGATTGATACATTCTCCATGCCGCGTCGCCGCGACTATGGCGACGCGGCCCCCTGCCGGGTAGGGTCGGGGGCGAAGGTGGAGCGATGGCCAGACCGGCGGGACGACGCAACGCGGACTATGAGGCCAAGCGCGCCGCGTTGATCGCGGCGCTCACGGAGCTGACCTTGTCGACACCCGCATTACGACCAAGCTTGAGACATTGGGCGCATGCGTGCGGGGTCACCGAACCGACGCTGAAACACTACTTTGGCGATCGTGAGGGTGTTGCAGTTGCAATCTTGGAGGAGATCGGCGTGCGGAGCCGCAGTCTCCTTGAGGCAGTCGCAGAGCCAGCACCGAACCTGGAACAGGCGATCGACACTTACATCGCTCTTTCAAAGATCGGTCTGCACAATGGCGCGTTCGCGCGCGCGCATTGCTTCGGAATCGTTGAGGGGGTCGCCCATCCCGATGTGGGGCGCGCCTATCTGACACACTTGCTCGAGCCGTCGCTCGCAGCGCTTGAAGCGCGTCTCGCGCCGTTCTCGGCCGGCGGCGCATCCGATGCGTCGACCCGCGGCGCGGCCCTCGCGCTGTTTGCGCCGCTCTTGCTCGCGGTGGTTCACCAGCAAGCGCTCGGCGGAGCCGCCACCGCGCCGATGGACGTCGATGCGGTGTTCGACAAAGTGGGCGCGCTGCTGAGAACGCCGCGCTGAGAAAACGCCGCGCTGAAAACAGGGCTCGAGCCTTACCGTCCGTCCTTGTCGCGCATGTAGCGAAAGAACTCGCCCTCCGGCGGCATCACCATCTGCGTGCCGGCGGGAAGAGCCTTCTCATAGGCCTCCATGGAACGGTAGAAGGCGGCGAACTCCGGGTCGCGACCATAGGAGCTGGAGAAGAGCTCGGCGCGGCGCGCGTCGCCCTCACCCTTGGTCTTCTGGCTCTTCTCGGTCGCTTCCGCGATAATACCGACCTTCTGGCGTTCGCCGTTCGCACGGATCTCCAGAGCCACCCGCTGACGCTCGGTGCGCATGCGCTCGAAGACACGCTCCTGCACTTCCGTGACGAGGTCGGCCTGGCGGATGCGCACGTCGATGACCTGTACGCCAAGGCCGCGTGCCTCGGCATCCATCTGACGCGCAATCTGGCGCATGAGGTCGCTGCGGCGCGTGGAGATGATTTCGTCCGTACGCGCAGCGCCGAGCGTCTGGCGCAGCGCGCTTTCTAGAATCGTTTCAAGGCGCTGCTGGCCGCGCTCCTCGAACGTCACCTGCTGGTAAAAGCGCAGCGGATCGATGATGCGATAGCGCGCGAAGGCGTCGACCACGAGACGTTCCTGGTCGGAGCCGACAATGAGCTGCTCGGCCAGCGTGAAGCCGAGGTTGCGCTTGTCGAAAAAGACCGCACTCTGCACGAACGGGACCTTCATGTAGAGGCCCGGCTGATTGACGCCGACGCGGTTGATGATGCGCTGCTGTTCGCCGAACTGCAGCACAATCGCCTGCTGCGTCTGGCCGACGATGAAGAAGGTGTTGGAAATCAGCAGGAACGCTGCAAACGCCGCGCCCGCGATGATGAGTGCGAGCCGGTTCATTGTGCGCCGCTCCGGGTGGGCGCCGCTGATGTCGCGCGCCGGTTCTTGAGCTGATCGAGCGGCAGGTAGGGCTGAACGCCGGTGCGGCCGTCGATGATTATTTTGTCAGCGCCGCCGTAAACGCGCTCCATCGTTTCAAGATAGAGCCGCTCGCGCGTTACGCGAGGATTCAAACGGTACTGACCGTAGATGAGATTGAAGCGTTCGGCTTCACCGGAAGCCTCGCGCACCACGCGCTCCTTGTAGGATTCCGCCTCCTGCAGCATGCGCGCGGCTTCACCGCGACCTTCGTTGATGCGACCCTCGGCGTCCGCTCGGGCGCGGTCCACGTCGTTGAACGCTTCGATCACCGGCTCTGGCGCCGTCGCGCGTTGCAGCTGCACGCGCACGATCTGGATGCCGGCGTTATACGAGCTGAGCATCGACTGCATGAGATCCTTGGTGCCGATCTCCACGTTCGACCGCTCTGTCGAAATGATACGCTCCAGCGCCGTCTTGCCGACCTGTTCGCGCATGGCGCTTTCGGCCACCGCCAGGACAAGCTCGTCGGGGTTGCGGGTGTTGAACACAAAGTCCTGCGGCCGATCCGACAGCTGCCAGATGACCGTGAAATCGATATCGACGATCGACTCGTCGCCCGTGAGCATGAGACTCTCGTTCGGTCGGTCCTGACCGTCGCGGAAGCCCACCTGCTGACTGCGCTGCAGCGTCACCGCTTCCACACGCACGGCCTCCAACGGAGACGGAAGGTGGACGTGAAGACCTGGCGTTGTCAGGCGATGGAACGCGCCAAAGCGCGTGACGATGCCGTTTTCGCCTTCATCGACGACATAGACGCCCGACGCAAACCAGCCCGCAACGAGAAGCGCGCCGAGCACGAGAAAGCTGGATGGTCCAAACGTCCGTCCACCCGGCGCAGGCGATCCGCCCCCGCCGCGCCCGCCGCGCATGCGGTTTTGAAGACGACGCATCATCTCTTCGAGGTCTGGGCCCTTGTCGTCACGATGACGGGGCGGCTGCTGGCCCCAGGGGTTCTGGGGCTTCTGAGGCCCTGAACCCCAAGGCCCCCCGCCCTGATTGTTGTTCTGGCCGCCGCCGCGGCCCCCCGACTGGTCGTTCCACGGCATTTTCGGTTTCAAGCCCTTCCGGCGCCTTCTGGCGCCCACGCGGCTCGGAGCCCTTGCAGGTCCCGGGTGCGCGCCGGATATGTGTGCCCCATCCTTACGGATCAAGCATGAACACCTCCTTGATGGCGCAGCGCGACATGATTTCGCGCGCGCTGAATGAAATCAAAGATCCGTTATCCGGCAAAGGTTTGGCCGATGCGGGCAGGATCCAGGGGCTGGCGGTGACGCCGGAGGGCCGGGTCCGCTTCACCCTGGAGGCGCCCGCGGGGGACGCCCGCGCCTATGGGGCCGTTCGCGACGCCGCCGAAGCGGCCGTCGCCGCCGTTCAAGGCGTCACCCGGGTCACGGCCGTCCTGACCGCCCATGCGGCGCCCCAAGCCTCCGCCGCCCGCTCGGCCGAAGGCGTCGCCGGGGTTCGCGCCGTGATCGCCGTGGCCAGCGGCAAGGGCGGCGTCGGCAAATCAACCATTGCGGCCAACCTCGCCTGCGCTCTAGCCGCGAGCGGACGCAAAGTCGGTCTACTGGACGTGGACGTCTATGGCCCGTCCCTGCCCACCCTGTTCGGCGTCGCCTCAACCCGCCCGGTGATGCGCGCCGACAAGAAACTCGAACCCGTCGAGCGCTGCGGCCTCAAACTCATGTCCATCGGCTTCATCGTTGATCCTGAGCAGGCGATGATCTGGCGCGGCGCCATGGCGACGAGCGCGGTGCGTCAGCTCCTCGACGACGTGGCGTGGGGGAGCGACGCCGATCCCCTCGAGATCCTCGTCCTCGACATGCCGCCCGGCACCGGCGACGTACAGCTCACCATTGCCCAGCGCGTGCCGCTCGCGGGCGCGATCATCGTGTCGACGCCGCAGGAACTCGCGCTAGCCGACGTGCGGCGCGGCATGGCGATGTTTGAGAAAACCCGCGTCCCGGTGATCGGCGTGATCGAGAACATGGCGTGGCTGGAAACGCCGACGGGTCGCGTGCACATTTTCGGCGAAGGCGGCGCGAAGCGCACGGCCGAGGCATTGGGCGCGCCCTATCTGGGGGAAATCCCCATCGATATCGCCCTGCGCGAAAGCGCCGACAAAGGCGCACCCTTCGTTGTGACGCACCCGGATCATCCGATCTCAAAGTCGTTCGCCGCGATGGCGCAAGCGGCGCTGGAAAACGCCGCGCGTGCGGCGAAGCCCGCGCCTCTTATCCGCTTCGAGTAGCGACGCGCGGGGCTGTTGCTGCTAGGCTCGTCGCATGATCCACATCCGCCAGTTCCCTTGCCTCAAAGACAACTACGGCTTTCTCGTCCACGACGACGCCAGCGGCGAGACCGCCGCCATCGATACGCCGGATGCCGACGCGTATCTCGCCGAGGCGAAGGCCGCCGGCTGGCGCATCACGCAGATATGGAACACGCATTGGCATCCTGATCACGCCGGCGGCAACGCCGCGATCAAGACAATGACCGGCGCGGTCGTCATCGGGCCGGGGGAAGTGGAACGTATCGGCCAAGCGCCGGATCTCGTGGTGGTGGAAGGGGATGGGGTTTCGCTGGGAACCCACAAAGCCCGGGTGCTCGACGTCGGCGGCCACACGCTCGGCCACATCGCGTTCGTCTTCGACGCCGAGAAGATCGCTTTCGTGGGCGATGCGCTGTTCGCCATGGGATGCGGACGCCTGTTCGAAGGCACGCCCCAGCAGATGTGGACGTCGCTTTCCAAGCTGACGGCCCTGCCCGATGACGCCACGCTTTACTGCGCGCACGAATACACGGAATCAAACCTGCGCTTTGCGCTCAGCGTCGATCCCGACAATAGCGCGTTGCAGGCGCGCGCCATCGAAGTGAAAGCGCTGCGCGACGCGGGCAAGCCCACCGTGCCGATGACGCTCGCGCAGGAAAAGGCCACCAACCCCTTCCTGCGTGCGCCATTGCTGAAGGAGCGCATCGGCAAGTCGGGCGCGGCGGATTGGGAAGCATTCGGCAAGGTGCGCGAGATGAAGGACAACTTCTGATGCGCGATCCCGATGCGATCATCGCGCACCTGCGCATGAAGCCGCATCCCGAAGGCGGCCATTACGTAGAGACGTTCCGTGACATGCCCGTTGGCGACCGTGCACGATCGACGGCGATCTATTTCCTGCTGCGCGCGGGCGAAACCTCACACTGGCGCAAACCTCACATTGGCACCACGTCGACGCCGTGGAGTTCTGGCTCTGGCATGCAGGCGCCCCGCTCGCGCTTTCGACAAGCGCCGACGGCGATCTGGCCTACACGCTCCGCCTCGGCGCCGATCTCTCGGCCGGTCACACGCCGCAGGCCGTCGTGCCGGCCGGCGCCTGGCAAGCGGGGGAAACGTTGGGCGACTGGAGCCTCGTCAGCTGCATCGTCGCGCCCGGCTTCCGCTTCTCGGGTTTCAAGCTCGCCCCGCCCGGCTGGGCGCCGAAACACTGGCGACCGGTTAGGCGCTGACTACTGTGGGGGGCCTTGGACGCGACCGTCGACGTCTGGCGTGTCTCGGCGAGGGTTGCGCAGCGCCTGCTGGATGGCGGCGGCGGAGGGGCGGCCCGCGTAACCAAGTCGCGGATCGACGACGACGGTAAGAGACTCGTTGACGACGTAGGCGCCGGGCTGCGCGCCGTAGCGGATCACCACGCGGCGAACGACGACGCCTTGCGGCGGCGCGGCTGCAAGGCCCTCGGCGGCGCGGGCGGCGGCGTCGGCGACGACGCCGGACGCCGGGCCCTGCACATTCTGCGGCGCGTGAAACGTGACGGGGCGGCCGCGCCGTGCGGTCTCGCGCTGCAGCGCCGCCATCCGCGCTTCGAGCCCGCCCTGGGGCGCGCTGGGCGGCGGCATGGGTCCGGCGCGACCGGCGAGCGCTGCGGGCGCGCCCATCCGTGCATTGTCGGTGTAGACGATGACGCTGCCGAGCGCAGTCACGCGCAGGAGCACGTCTCCGGTGTCGGTCTTGAAGAATTCGTCGCCGCGCGGGCCCGGCACCGAGCGCAGCACGTGCACCTCATCGGAGCCTTCGAAACGCACCAGCGCAACGCGGGCGCCGGATCGGTCGAGCACGAAGCGCACGCGGCCGTCCGGGGTCTGGTAGCGCTCCGCCGGCGGGCGGTCATTGGCCGGGAGATCGAGCAGGCCCTGCGCGAGGGGGCTGTCCCTGCTCTGGGCCGCCGCGTTCGGGGCCATGGTCAACGCGATGGTCGCGGCGAAGGCCCCAGCAACTTTGCCAGCGACCCTGGCTCCGAACGATCCCAACTGCGGTGGCGTGTCAGAGGACATGAACCCACTGGAAGCCCTCCGAAACCGGCGCTTTCGTGGCATCGCGACGGCCGGCTGCGACTCGCCCGACAGGCGTGACGAAAACGTCACGCTCCAACCCCTTCCGGTTCAGCCCGCGATGTACTGCGCGCCGTTCACAGTCAGCGTGGCGCCGGTGATAAAGGCCGCGTCGTCGCTCGCCAGAAACTGAACCGCGCGGGCGATTTCCTCGGCCTTGCCGAGACGGCCCGCCGGAATGGTGGCGATGATCTTTGCAAGCGCGGCTTCCGGCACCGCCGCCACCATCTCGGTGTCGATGTAGCCGGGGCAGATACAGTTCACGGTGACGCCCTTGGACGCGCCTTCCTGCGCCAGCGCCTTGGTGAAGCCGATCATGCCCGCCTTGGCGGCGGAGTAGTTCACCTGCCCCGCCTGACCCTTTTGGCCGTTGATCGAGGAGATGTTGATGATGCGGCCAAAGCCGCGCGCGCGCATGCCGTCGATGACGGGGCGTGTCATGTAGAAGACGCTGTCGAGGTCGACGCGGATGACTTCGCGCCACTGGTCGGCGGTCATCTTGTGGAAGAAGCCGTCGCGCGTGATGCCGGCGTTGTTGACGAGCACGTCAACCGGGCCGATGTCGGACTCGACCTTGCGCAGACCCGCCACGCAGGCGTCGTGATCGCCCACGTCCCACTTGTAGCACTTCACGCCTTCGTTCTCGGCTTCGGCCTTCGCCGCCGCCTTGTCGTTGCCGGCGTAATTCGCGGCGACCTTGTAGCCGGCCTTGCTCAGCGCTTCGGTGATAGCCAGACCAATGCCACGGGTGCCCCCCGTGACCACTGCTACGCGCGACGACATATGATGACCTCCCCATATTACTGGCCCGGCTTACTGGCCCGGTTCGTTGGGGCCACCATAACCCGCGTCGGGCGTTCGCCAAGCGGGCGCACGCAATTTCTTGCCTTCCGGAATTGTCTGCTCGCGACTCGGTAGAGAATAGGCCGGGCCGGTGTGCGGGCTCCGGGGCGGCCACCCCGAAACCCGCATCCGTCGGCGCGACCGACCCGGAATCGAGCGCAACGCTCGTCGTCATTGAGGTCCGTCGGCGGAGCCGGGTTCGT
>Ga0247843_1001419_pt1 | contig 48783 bp, 45 predicted proteins | sample LaCruzMarch2017__FD_192420 | JGI IMG/M metagenome (GOLD analysis project Ga0247843, IMG submission 192420) | Freshwater microbial communities from meromictic Lake La Cruz, Castile-La Mancha, Spain - LaCruzMarch2017_8m | ecosystem: Environmental > Aquatic > Freshwater > Lake | place: Spain...
GAATCACTGGCGGGCCTGGAAAAAGGACGCACCAAGTCGGTGGGGCTCCTGTTGGAATTCTCCGTGGACTTTATGGAACAACGTGCCCTAAAGAGTGGTGAAGGAGGCTCGGCTACCTGGAAAATTGTGGGTGGCAAGTTTGATTTTGCCTACAGTGACCGCGAGCCAAGCCTGGTGTGTACGGGTGTAGACCTCATCGGCACGCGCAAGACCGACTCTGTAACCATTCACAATACCTCGGGCCTTTACAAACCTTTCGAGCAAATGTGGACGGGTGTAGGTGGCAAGGTTTCCTGGGCCGAAGCGGGCATGGACTCCAGTATTTACGCCCTGCTTACGAAGTACAAAGTGGAGACCCAAAAACCACTTTTCAGTTGTGATACAGCCACACTTTTTTACCCGCTCTATTTTAAAGAGGGCGTAAAAGGAAGTTTTGAAAACAACATTGTGGTGCGGCCAAAACTGGCTTCAACCAAGGCCGATTCCCTGCGCGACGTGCAGTTTCCGCGTTTTCAATCCTTTGAAAAAGTGTTGAAAATCAACCGTATCGGCGAAAATATTGAGTACCTCGGCGGATTTAGGCTGGCCGGCAATTCGTTCTATGGATATGGCACGGGCAGTGAGCCCGCGCAGATGACGGTATACAACAAGAAACGCGAAAAGGTTTTCCACGGCAAGGCCAATCTATTTGTCATAAGGCGCGGGGTGAGTGTTGTGGCGGAAAATGTGGACGCCAAACTGTTCATGGACAGCGACAGCCTTTTCCACCCGGCGGCCGATTTCCGAATTGATATTCCCAAACAGGTCATCACGCTGATGCGGGGCGAAAAAGGTTCATCAAGAAACCCGTTTTACTCCTCGTTCTACAACATGAACCTGAACACGGACAAGCTTGCCTGGCACTTAAATGCCGACTCGCTTGAAATTGGGGGGAGTACGGGCATTAAGGGGGTGGCGAAAAAAGTGGAATTTGAGAGCAGCAACTTCTATGACGCTTCCGTGTATCTGCAAATGCAGGGCCTCGCTACCCACAACTCGGTGAGCACGCTCTATGCACTTTGGCTCAAAACCGACCAGGACAAAGACGACAACGGGCGCATCGTGACGGACAACCAGTTTGCGATGGAGATAAACCCGAAATTTGACTATTCAAGCATTCAAAGCCTGCTGGCGCAAATGGTCGAAGAAGGTTTTATCAACTATTATTTTAGTCGGCATGAAATCGAACTGCGCGACAAGTGCATCCACTACGCGCTTGCCAGCCAAGGGAAAAAGGACTATGATGCCATTAACATCATTTCCGAAAGTACCACCACGAATGCCAAACTAAACCTCAAAACAAAGGAAACCGAAATTTACTCCGTCAAAAAACTCGAACTGAGCCAGCGCCAGAAGGTGGCTTTGATTCCCAACGAGAATGAACTCACCCTCCTCAAAAACCGCGACATGCGCTTCGGAGGTCGGCTCTATGCAGGCTTGGCGCTCTTTCAGGGCCGCAATATGAGTTTTATATACGACAAGTTTGAGGTGGATTTCGACTCAGTGCAACACCTTGATTTTTATATTCCTACTGGGAAAGAGGATAAGAACGGCCAACCCATCGCCAATGCCATGAGTTCCAACATTGAGCACCTGAGCGGGGCACTTTTGGTGGATGCCCCCAACAACAAATCGGGTAAGGAAGAAATGGGTATTTTCCCTTCCCTGCAGTCCAAAAAATTCTCTTTTGTGTTTTACGACCAGCCGCAGACACAACGGGGCGTTTACACCCGCGACTCGTTCTATTTCCGGCTCGACCCATTCAGTTTCAATGGTTTGGATTCGTACACCAAGGAGCAGTTGAAGTTTAACGGGCAACTTTTTCCGGCTACGATTTTCCCGCCGTTCAAAGAAACCATCCTCGTTCGTGAAGAAGACAAGTCCTTTGGGTTTATTCACAAAACACCTGCCATTGGCTATACGACTTATTCCAAAAAGGGCAACTACACCGGTACGCTCGACTTGAGTAACAAAGGGCTGATAGGCAAGGGCAAACTCGAGTATTTAACTGCCGACATAGAATCCGAAGACTTGATTTTTAGGCCCAAACAGACCACCGGGACGGCCAAGAAATTCTTTATGGAAGAAGACCGCGCCAGTAAGGTAAAAGTGCCACAGGCCAAGGGCGAAGACGTGTCGGTGAACTGGCTGCCGTTTAAAGATTCGATGTATGTGACGAGTAAAGGCAAGGATTTTGAGCTTTTTAAAGCCACAGGGTACACGCACAAAGGCGTCTTAATCCTCACCCCATCAGGTTTGAAAGGCAGGGGCGAATTCGAGTGGGCAGAGGGTAAGTTGACTTCAAAGATTATTTCCTACGGACCTTTCCAAGCCAGTGTAGACACGGGCAACCTCGAGATAAAATCGCTGGATCAAAATGGCATCGCCCTCGACTCGCGCAACGTGGATGGCGACCTTGATTTCGATGTGCAAAAGGGCCTGTTCAAAGCTAATTTGCAAACAGCCAGCACGACGCTGCCACTCGACAAGTACCGCACCTCGATGAATGAATTCACCTGGGACATGAAGGGCAAGACCATCGAGTTCAAGGCTGACCCCAATAAACCGGGCAGTTTCGTCTCCATTGATCCAGCTCAAGACACGCTTTCATTCGAGGGTAAAACGGCGCTATACGACTTGAAGACCAACCTCTTGCGCATCGGAGGCGTTAAGCAGATCAAATCTGCCGATGCCTTTATTAATATCCCGGACACGAGCGACATTTTCATCCAGCCCGGTGGTCGGATGCGCACCATCTACAACGCCCAAATTGTAGCCGACACGGTCAGCAAGTACCATACCATCAACAAGGCGACCGTAGATATTGGGGGTAAAAAACTCTACAAGGCCACGGGCTTTTATGAGTACAATATCCCAGGCTACAACCAGGAAGTTTTCTTCAATGATATTCAGGGGAAATACCAGACCATCGTAGCCGCCAACCGCTTAGTACAGACGTATGCTACGGCGGATATTCCCGAAAAAGACAGTTTCCGCGTGGATGTGAAGACCCTGTTCAAGGGTGACATGATCCTCAATTCCAGCGACCAGAACATGACTTTTAGGGGGTATGCCCAGTTGGTAGCCGACAAATTGCCCAAAACCAACTGGTTCACCCTCCAGACAGAAATTGACCGAAAAGACCCGCTTATCCGCGTCAAACTGGCCAAAGACGCGGACGATAGCCCTATGGTGACAGGCTTCTACCTTTCCCGCGAAACGGGTGAAATGTACCCGCGCATCATGCTCCCAGCCCTTCAACGGGCGGATCGTGCGCTTATAGACTGCAAGCATGTGTACAAATATGAGCCAGCCAACGACCGCTTCATTTTTGGCGATTCGCTGAAAGTGCTGGGCAAATCCGAGCGTGGTTCAAAACTGATTTTTGACAACCGCGTAGCCACGGTGCAGGCCGAAGGCCCGATCAACATCGGCTCGGGCCTCGAAATGATGAGCATCAAAGCGGCGGGCAGACTCAAATCTGATTACAATACGGTGACCGATTCGACTTATTTCAGTGTTACGGGCGAGATCATTTCCGCTTTCGAGATCCCCATCCCGGCCAAATTGATCGAACTGATGATCAACGAGATAAAAGCTGCTTCCTTCGACGCGCAGCCTTCCGTCTACAATACCAACATGGCTTTCTACCAGCCTGCGCTGCATGAATTCGTCAGTGATGAAAAAGACTGGGAAGAGGTGCTGTCTAATACTCGTCTCAATGCCATACTCCTGCCCAAAAAAGACGACAAGTTTGCCTTTGTATTAGGTCGTCAATCGGTCACCTGGAATAAGGAGTATACTTCGTTCTTTACATTAGAAGACCGGATTCCACTCATCAGTATCGCCGGGCAGCCCATCAATAAATCGCTCAATATCATGTTGCAGTACAAAATGCCCACCACAGGCAATGATGCAATGGGCATCTACATTAAGCCCTCTGCGGATCTGTGGTATTTGTTTGTGTACCAAAATACGGACGAAGGCGGTGCGCTCAGCATCACCTCAGGTAGCCCACGTTTTAATGATCTGCTTGCCAGCCTGAAGGGCAAAGACATCAAGATGAAAATGCCCAATGGCAAAACCTTCGAGGTGGTGCCGGTGGATGCTGCAGAAGGCCCGAAGTTTGTGAATAAGGTGCGGAATGGAAGGCTGAAGGAGTGAGTTTAAAGATTAAACAGCAAAACAGGAAAACCGGAAAACAGGAAAATTTAAAACTGGTAGGCAGTTGGTCTCGAAAGGCAAGATTTTAGCCATCTTCGAATCATACTGTTTGGTTTTATATTTTCCTGTTCTCCTGTTTTACATTTTCCTGTTTTTCCTATAGCCGTTGCTACCTTCGCCCCAACAATATTCCAACAAAACGGCATGAGCCAACCAGCCCCGCTTAAAACTTTTATCATTTACGCCCGCTCCGACGAAGCGTACAAGCAGCAACTCCTGTTGCACCTGCGCCCGCTTCTGAACAGCCGACTGCTCAAAGTGTGGCACGATGGCAACATCCTTCCCGGCGAAGACTGGGAAAAAGCCATCAAAAAAGAACTCAGCTCCAGCGACCTCGTGTTGGTGCTCGTCAGCGCGAATTCCCTCAACTCTGAATTCATACAAGGCGAAGAACTCCGCACCGCACTCGACCGCCTGCGCGAAGGCCTGGCCCGCGTAGTGCCCGTCATCGTTTCGCCGTGTGTTTGGCGCTTTGACCCGGTGTTGGCTGGTTTGCAAGCATTGCCGCTTTTTGGCAGCGAAGGCCCTAAGCCAGTGAATGATCGTGTGTGGCAAAACACCGATGAGGCCTGGGCGAATGTGGTAGAAAATCTGGGCAATATGGTGCTCGAACTGAACGAGCAGCGAATAAAAGCCGCCTTGCTTGCCAGCGAATTACAGGAAGCAGAACAACGCCATGCCAACCAGGAAAAGGAGGCGGAAGCTTCCCGTTTTCGCGCCGAGCAGGAACGTATACGCGCCGAGCAGGAGCGTTCGCGAACAGAACAAGAGCGTTTGAAGACCGATCAAGAGCGTTTACGTGCCGAAAAGGAGCGCGAGCGCAAATGGCACGAAGCCCACAACGCTGCTTGGGCAAACGCCTCGGAACAGCACAACATAACTGCTTACCAGCAATTTCTCGCATCTTATCCCGACAGCATTAACGCCCGCGAGGCTCGCCAACGCATTAAAACGCTCCGCCAAGTTGACCGCCCTCCAGTGGCCTGGGGACGCTGGGCAGGTATTAGCGTTGGGGTGCTGGTACTGACATTTTTGTTGTGGCAACTGATCCGTCCCGATGCTAGTGAGGGGATGACTTCAAGTCATCCCCTCACTTCGGATACCCTGCAACCGAAGAAAAACGATTCACTTCCAAGTCAGACAGATGAAGGCGCCAAAACACTCTCTCCTGAAAAGCTACCTGCAAATGCAGGAGTTAAAAAGGAAGAATTCCCCGGTAAATCCTTTGTTTTCAATTACCCGATGGTACGCGTAGCAGGAGGCTCCTTCACCATGGGCAGCCCGACCACCGAAAAAGACCGCGATGACGACGAATGCCAACATACGGTCAGCGTATCCACTTTCAGTATCGGCAAAACCGAAGTGACGCAGGCACAATGGAAATCCGTGATGGGCAGCAATCCCTCGAAGTTCAAGGGCGACAATCTGCCCGTAGAAAACGTAAGTTGGAATGACATTCAGGCATTTATCAAAAAACTGAATGAAAAAACAGGCAAAAAATACCGCGTGCCTCTCGAAAAGGAATGGGAATACGCCGCTCGCGGTGGCAACAAAAGCCAGGGTTTCTTGTACGCTGGCGGAAATAGCCTGAGTGAAGTGGCTTGGCATCGCAGTAATTCAGGTGATAATACCCACCCGGTCGCCACTAAAAAGGCCAACGAACTCGGCCTTTACGATATGAGTGGCAACGTGTGGGAATGGTGTCAGGATATTTACAAAGCATATCCTTGCGACAAGGAAAAAAGAGGAGATGGCTCGTCTCGTTGCCTTCGTGGTGGCTCGTGGAACTACAGTTACCTCCACCGCAGTGCAGAGCGCAACTACAATGAAACGTCGCTTCATTACAGTTACTGCGGGTTCCGGCTCGCCCAGGACTAAGGGTACCCTTGGCGCTTTTACCCTTTTTTTCTTCTTTTCGGCGAAGCCGAAAAAATTTATTTACGTTAATGGTTGGCCGCTGTATTAGGGGTTTTTACCTTCAGCATTCCTGCAAAAGAAATTGATTATCAAATTTCGTTTCGCTATTATCTTTGTAAAAAATTACCGCTATGGGTATTCTTCAAGTTTCCGTGACACCACAAGACCTCAAAAAGTTTGGGTTGGACAAATCCCAAATTTCTTTTGAAGAATTGTTGGACAAAATCAGCACTGAACTGGCGCGACAAGCATTGTACGCTTGTCAAGAAATTGCTGAACGGGTTGGGCTTTCCAACCTGAGTTTGGAAGAAATAAATGCTGAAGTAAAAGCCGTGCGCCGTCGAAATGCAGAGCATCATTCTTGACACAAATGTTGTCGTCTCGGCGCTCATCTCCAAAAGTAGCCCGCCTTCTCGAATCATTGATGAGTTGGTTCTGAATCGAAGGGTCGAACTGTTTATCTCCGATGAGACTTTGGCGGAGTATATCGAAGTGCTGGGTCGTGAAAAATTTGCCCGATTTTTAGATTTTAAAGCTCGGGCAGAAATATTGCTTAACCGCCTCCACGAGATTTCAAGAAAATATGCCCCTGAAATTCGTCTGGACATCATCCTTGACGAAGAGGACAATCGCTTCCTCGAGCTCGCGCTCATTGCCCAACCCGATTTTTTAATCACTGGCAATACCAACGATTTCACGATGCAGACTATCGGCCGCACTCAAATCGTTACTCCGAGGGAATTTTGCGATTTATATTGGCCGGAAGGTTAGTATTGTAAACAGTATCCCGGAACGCTGTTCCGAGGTTGGTTAACTGATCCCCCGGAACAGCGTTCCGGGATACAAAAACACCCCCCGCAGTTTCCTGCGGGGGCGTTCCGTTTTCACGCTGCTCGAACTTTCGGAAAGTTCCAAGCTTTCCGAAAGTTCGACTCTAAAGACTATTCCTTCGCAAAAGTTCCTTCCAGCCTGCCCGAATCAGACTTCAGCACCAGGCGGTAAACACCGCTCGGCAGCTTCGATACGTCGAGTTGGAAGTTCGCACCGTTGACCGAAGCCGGAGGTTTCATTTTATTTCTTGATATCCACCTTGCCGGAATAGACCTTGCCCGATGGTGTAGAGGCGATTACCAAATAAGTGCCATTCGGTAAATCAGAAATATCCATATCACCCCCGTTTTGAATTCTATATTGACGGGTTGTCCGGCCAGACATATCAGAAATATTGACAGTCAAGATGGTCTCTTCCGATGCAATTTTTAGTGAAACGGTATGACTCGCTGGGTTGGGGAAGACTTCTAAATGTCCTTCAGGGTTGGCAAGGGTTTCCATTGTGCCAACCGATTCTGGGGCCAATTTTACCAGCCAGCCATCCCATCCTCCGTGATTCCCGGACACATCTCCGTCGTTTGATTTGGTATATCCAGCCACAATGTACCCTCCGTCGTTTGTTTTTTCTATCGAATACGGCATTTCATCCTTGCTGCCACCCAGCGCTTTTTGCCATTGAATGCCACCCCCATCATTTAGTTTTACTATCCAAAAATCATCGTTGCCATGATTCCCGGATACGTTGCCATTATTGGATATGGTCACTCCGGCGACCACAAATTTATCATCGTTTGTTTGCAGCACATCCCTTGCATAATCAAGCAAACTTCCGCCCAATGGCTTTTTTCGTTTGATATTCCCGATACTGTCTAACTTCAACAACCAACAATCGAACGAGCCATGTGCAAATATGACATCGCCGTCGTTGGAACGGGCATAGCCAGTCAGAATGTATCCACCATCATTGGTTGGACGGATGGCGTATGCAGCGTCAATATCTCCCCCTCCGTACGACTTTTTCCATTGGACATCTCCTGATTCAGATAATTTTACTACCCAATAATCACTCAAAGTTTCATAACCAACATGATCCGTCACATCGCCATCCGTTGATTCTGAGCCGCCTGCAACAATATAGCCTCCTTCTGTGGTCTGTAAAATAGAATGAGCATGATCCCCGTAACTCCCGCCAAGAATTTTTTGCCATTCTAATGATCCGGCTGCAGACAATTTTAATATCCAATAGTCTCCTAGACCATGATTGCCCGATACATCGCCATCGTTTGATTCGGTACTCCCGGCTACGATGTACCCACCTTCATTCGTTTGCTGGACAGAGGAGGCCAAATCGGCGCCGCTTCCGCCAAATGTCTTTTGCCATTGGAGCTCTCCAACATTATCGAGTTTTACTACCCAAAGATCAGCACGACCATGGTTTGCAGTGATATCGCCATCTATTGATTCTGTGCTCCCAACCAGAACATAACCTCCATCGCTGCATGGCTGGATTGATGTTGCAAATTCAAAATCACTACCGCCAAGCGTTTTTAGCCATTGCGTATTGCCATCTTGGGTTAATTTGGCAACCCAAATATCGGTTCCTCCATGGTTGCCAGAAAAATCGCCATCAATAGAATTGGTTTTACCGGCAATAATAAACCCGCCGTCATTTGTTTTTTTTATGGATTGGATTACCTCGTCTTCACTACCTCCAAGGGTTTTTTGCCATTGAATATTTGGTTGGGATGAAAGTAAAGCCGCTAGGAAGCAAAGTGGCAAGAAAGAAATCAAATTTTTCATGTGCTGATTTGTTATTATGTTTGGTAAAGGTTCGGTATTCGAACTGTTTTGGCTGAATCTTACAATCAAAATCCACTCAATTTTATGACGTAGCAGTCATACAGGTCAGCGGAAGTATAGGTTATCCCAGCGATGATGAACCCTCCATTGCTCAATTGCTTAATAGTGCGGGCTTCATCATCATCGGCTCCCCCGAGCGATTTTTCCCATTCCACTGCGCCTAAATTGCTCAGTCCCACTACCCAAATGTCGGTGTAACCATTATTGACACTGACATCTTTGTTGGATGAAATGGTTTTACCAACTACTACATATCCGCCTTCACTGGTTTGCTGAATCGCAATGGCTTCATCCCACGAACTACCACCCAATGATTTTTTCCATTGAATCGCACCACGCTGGCTCAGCTTTACAACCCAGAAGTCTTGGTCGCCTTCATTTATGTTCCTTGTCACATCACCATCTCCTGATCGTGAAAAACCTGCGGTGATATAACCACCATCACTGGTTTGCTGAATCGAGTAGGTAATATCATCACCGCTCCCTCCGAGCGGTCTTTGCCATTGAATCTGGCCGTTGGCATTTAACTTTATTATCCAACAATCGAGCGTACCATGAAATCCAACTACATCACCATCCAACGAACTAGTTTGACCCGCCACGATATAGCCCCCGTCACTGGTTTGTTGGATCGAATGCCCATTGTCATCGCTTGACCCACCCAAAGAGTTTTGCCATTCGATCAAGCCTGTACTACTCAATTTTCCTACCCAAATGTCTGAAGATCCCGAAACCCCGCCGTGATGACCAGAAACATCTCCATCATTTGAAAATGACCAACCCGATACGATGTAGCCGCCCTCGCTTGTTTGGCCAATAGATGTAATAATATCACTAGAACTGCCGCCAAGCGTTTTTTGCCATTCTATTTCCCCAACTTGATCGAGTTTAACCAACCAAAAATCAAGTTCACCATGGTTTCCAGAAACATCCCCATCATTGGAATCGGTAGTGCCACCCATTAAATAACCTCCATCTGCTGTTTGAATAATACTGCGTGCAACATCATAACCACTACCTCCAAGTGGTTTTTGCCACTCGATAATTCCATCCTCACTTAATTTTACAACCCAGCAATCATACTCACCTTGGTTGCCCGATACATCGCCATCAACAGACTGTGAGCTGCCAGCCAAAATAAAACCACCATCATCGGTTGGTTGAATAGCCCGGGCCACATCATCAAGACTGCCGCCAAAAGTTTTTGCCCACAGTATATTGGGTTGTGCTGTCAAAGTTCCTGCAAATAAGCAGAGATGGAAGAGGACAAATAGATTTTTCATGTGTCGTTAAAATTTGAGTGCATATAAAATTGGTGCAAACGTATAGGGGATATTTTCAGAAAAACAGGACACTTTTAGGACTCCTTTCCGGCCAGTTGTTTTCTAAGGGCACCTATTATCTTGGCTTTTATCTTGTGCTGAATTGTCAAAACTAAAACGCCCCCCGCAGTTTCCTGCGGAGGGCGTTTTGTTTTCACGCTCGTTGAACTTTCGGAAAGTTCCAAACTTTCCGAAAGTTAGATTCAAATTATTCCTTCGCAAACGTCCCTTCCAACCTTCCCGAATCAGACTTCAGCACGAGGCGGTAAACACCGCTCGGCAGGTTCGATACCTCGAGTTGGAAGTTCGCGCCATTGGCCACCGTGTTCGTTTGCACTAGGCGACCGTCGGCAGCGTACACTTCCACGTTGGATTGACCGAGGGCTGCGCCGTTTTCAAGCAGTGCCGTCACGTTCAGCCAGTTGGCCGTCGGGTTGGGCGAGAGCGTGAGTAAAGCCGAGCCGCCGGTTGGATCGTTCACAGGAATCATGCACTCCACTTTGCCGAGTTCGAACTTGTCGAAGCAGTGGTCAGGCTGGTTGTGGTCTGCTACCTCAAACCAGTAGCTGGTAACGCCATCGCCATTGAATGGCCCAAGGATGATTGGCTGCGTCGTGTTGTAGGGGAAGTTGCCGTAGTTGTTGCCATTGCCAAAAATATCGAAACCGCCTGCGCCTCCATTGTTATGCTCGAAGGTAAGCACGGCAAAAAACTGTCCGCATAGACAAGGCGTGTGCAGCACCTGTAAGTCGAAAATGTGACAATCGTCGTCCAGGCAGGCAGGCACCGGAAACTCTTTTTGGATGCAACATGGATCCGTACCGGGAGCGTTTGGCATGATACAAATCTTTATACCGTCAAAGTTGCCGCCGTTCCAAGGGAAATCCTGAATCAGCAAAGGCAATTGGTTGAGATTAAACACGCCAAACAACTGGCCGTTCGCCCACACCTGGAACATGTTGCTCGGCGGATTGATGACCTGGAATTTAACCTGCAGTTGATAGGTGCTGTCGCCCGTGCAATCGCCGGTTTCAAGTTGGAGGTCAAAAATTTCACAGTTGCCACCACCGCAGTTAGGGCCTTGGAAATCAATGATTTTGCAGCAATCAGGGTGGTCGTTGATGCAAATTTTGATCACATCAATGGCTGGCCCGTTCGATGGGAAGTTCGGGATAAGCAACGGCAGTCCATTCAAGGGGAACAGTCCGAGGTAAATCCCGTTGCCCCATACTTCAAAGAAGTCGTTCCCGGGATTGACCACCTGGAAATTGACGTGGAGGTTGTAGCCGCCAGTAGCAGGATCGCAGGCGCCCGGATCGAGCACTACATCGAAAATTTCACAATTGCCGCCGCCGCCACAATCTGGCCCAGGGAAATCAAGGGTTTTGCAGCAATCGGGGTGGTCATTGATGCATACTTTGATGATATCACCGGCATTTCCATTGGAAGGCACATTCGGAATGGTGAACGGCAAGGCACTGAGCAAGTGGAGGCCATAATAGACGTTGTTCACCCAAACTTCGAAGAAATCGTTGCCGGGGTTGTCCACCTGGAAATCAAAGGTGAGCGGATAGGTGTTTGCGTTCGTGTCGCAGTCGCCCGGTGTCACGGTGAAATCATAAATTTCGCAGGTACCCAGGAGACAATCGGGCACATGAAACTGTATGTCTTCGCAGCAGGCATCCTGACCACTGGGGGCATTGGTAAAGCATACTTTGAGGTTGTCAAATGCGCCACCATCCCAAGGGAAATTGGGGATAGCCAAGGGCAATTGGTTCAAATTGAATATACCGAAGAACTGGCCGTTGGCCCAAAGCGAAAAGTTGTTGCTGGGCGGGTTGGTCACCTGGAAATTGACTACGAGTTCGTAAGTGTTGTTGCTGGTGCAGCCACCTACATCCACTTGCAGGTCAAACACATCACAGTTGCCGTTCGGGAAGCAATTGGGAGTTGGGAACTCAATCGTGCGGCAGCAAGAAAGTGAACCGTTATTGCTGGTGATGCAAACTTTGATCACGTCATTGGGTCCGTTGCCATCCCAAGGGAAATTGGGGATAAAGAGCGGCAATTGGTTGAGATTGTAGGTGCCAAACATTTGGCCGTTGGCCCATAGGGTAAAAGAGTTGCTGCCAGGGTTTTGTACCTGAAAATTAACCGTCACATCATAGGTACTGTCAGCAGGGTGGCAGTCGCCAGTAGTTACCGTCAGATCAAAGATTTCACAAGGCGCGCCGCAGTTAGGCCCTTGAAAATCAATGGTTTTGCAACAATCAGGTTGGTTGACAATGCAGATTTTGATAACGTCCGCAGCGTTTCCGTTGGATGGGAAATTCGGGATAACCAAGGGCAATCCGGCCAGCGGGAAAGCACCAAGATAAGTGCCATTGCCCCAGACCTCAAAGAGGGCGCTTCCTGGATTCTGCACACTGAAATTAAGGTGAAGCAAGTAGCTATCATCGGTCGGGTTGCAAGCGCCTGGGTCGAGCACCACGTTGAAGATTTCGCAAGGGCTGGCGCAGTCAGGTCCTTGAAAATCAATGGTTTTACAACAGTCAGGTTGATCGTTGATGCAGATTTTGATAACGTCCGCTGCATTTCCATTTGCAGGGAAATTGGGGATTACAAGGGGCAAGGAAGCCAAGGGGAATAAACCGAGAGAAACGCCATTGCCCCATACCTCAAAGAATCCGTTGCCGGGATTGTTTACTGAAAAATTGAGGTGCAAATTGTACGTATTCGAGTTCGGGTCACAAGCCCCTGGGTCGAGCACCACATCGAAGATGCTGCAAGGCAGCAAACACGCGGGTACTGGAAACTGTCGGATGCGGCAGCAACCGTTCGCGCCAGGAGGGATAGAGTCTGCGCCGAGAATACAAACGGATATAAAGTCACCAGCTTGCCCATTCCAAGGTACCTCCAAGGTGAGCGGCAATTGGCTCAGGTTAAAGGTGTCAATCAGTTGATTGTGAATGGACAGGGTAAAAGTACCGTTGCCGGGGTTGTTGCCGTTGAAATTAAGGGTGATTTTGTAGGTGCTGTCCGAGGTGCAGGGACCCGTTTGCAAGAAAATATCAGTGAGCTCACAAGGTCCAAATGGCAAGCAATCGGGTGCCAGGAATTGATATTCTTTGCAACAACCCGTGAGGTTGCCGGTACAAACCGTTACACGATTAAAAAACAGACCGTTCCACGGGAAATCAGGGATATGTAAGGGCAGTTGGTTCATGCCAAAACGGCCCCAAAAATCTCCATTGGCCCAAAGATCGAAGGAGTCTACGGCCGTTGGGTCATTCACGCCAAAATTGAGCACAGCGTGAAAAGTACTGTCAGAGCTGCAAGAGTCCGCTTTTACGACCAAATCCTTAATTCCACAAGGGATAATAGGCAAACAAACCGGCACGGGGTAAGCCCTGGTTTTGCAGCAAACCACACCAGCATTAATGAGGCAAATTTTTATCTCGTCCGTTAATCCGCCATCCCACTCAAATTCTTGGTTTAAAGGCAATTGATTGACCCCGAACATCCCAACAAAGTGGCCATTGGACCACAAGGCAAAAGAATCCAAAGGAGCCGGGCCGATCACATTAAAATTAACCACCGCTTTGTAAGTGCTATCGCTGGTACAGTCTCCTGTCTGGACGCTTAAATCATCAATTCCACAAGGTGGATTTATACAGTCCGGGGCGGGGAATTCAAGGGTTTCACAGCAGTTGGCCTGATTGGTAATACACACTTTGATCACATCCTTGGGGTTGCCACTGGCGGGGAAATTTGGAATGAGGAGCGGCAAAGTAGTCAGCTGAAAGTTACCCAGCAGGTTGCCATTGGCCCAAACATCAAAACTTCCGCCCAATACTATTTGTACATCGAAATTGACCAACAAACTGTAGGTCTGGCCAGTCGGGTCACATAAGCCAGAAATCACCGCCAGATTGGAAATATCACAGCCGGCGTTTCCACAGGGTGGCACTACGATGTCTACGACGTCTTTACAGTCCGGAAATACAGCGTCCTGAACAATAAATTCAAGTTGGGTTGGGGCGTTGGGGTCTGCATTAAAAGGCCCCAAAATGAGTGGCACTTGGGAATACGGGAAGGTGCCGTAAATCGTGCCATTGCCTGATACCGTGTACTGGTTAGTGGTGCCATTGTGTTGAAAATCAAGGGACACGAAAAACTGGCAGTTGAGCGGATTGGCCTGCACCACGGTAGCAGTGAGGTCAAAGATTTGGCAGTTCTGCGACGCGACGGGAATACTGAACGCGAGCAGAAGCATCGGCAAAAAGGATGCTAAACGCATGGGAAAGGATGAGTTTGGTGAATAAAAAAAGGATGAAAACCGGTAGTCGCCATTTAGGATAAAGGGCGCTGCAAGGGATTAAAAGGAAAGTAACGGGACAGTATGCAGCCTCAATTTGGCTGCTGCTTTCCGCTAATTTTAATGGGTGGGCAGTTTTTGTGGGGACAAGATACAGCGCTGTGGATTTTCGCTTCCTTGCGCTGCTCGAAATGACGGGGAAAATCTGTCGGATTCTGTCATTTGAGTCAAAAAGACGGTTCTTGAGTGATTAAACGTTTTTTTAGAAGGGATGAATCGGGTAAGCAGGATGAAAAATCGGTTAAATGATAAAAATTGCAAATTTTGAGCATTCTTATACAGTTTAAAAGGCTGCAAAGACCTTGCCAAGACATTATCCCTCGCTGGTGAATGAGAACTTGATTTTTGGAAAATTCTCCTGCGCTGTTTGCAATATCCAGGGCGTTTCGGCAAGGAAAACCAATTGCCCCTCGCTGTCTTTGGCAATGTCGCGCTTGCGACGGTCCAGAAATTCTGCCATTGCTTTTGGGTCTTCTGCACTCACCCAGCATGCCTTGTGAAGACTCACCCCTTCATAGCGGCATTTGGCATTGTACTCGCTTTCGAGCCGGTGCTGAATTACCTCGAATTGTAATTGCCCCACCGTCCCGATAATACGCCGACCATCACTCTGGCGGGTGAACATTTGGGCCACGCCTTCGTCCATCAGTTGGTCCAAACCTTTCACAAACTGCTTTTGCTTCATCGGGTCGGCATTTTCCACATAGCGGAATTGCTCCGGCGAGAAGGAAGGGATGCCTTTGAAATGCAGCAATTCTCCCTCAGTCAAAGTATCGCCGATTTTGAAATTCCCGGAGTCGTATAAACCTACTACATCTCCTGGATAAGCTTCTTCCAAAAGTGTCTTTTTCGACGCCATGAACATGGTAGGGTTGGGGAACTTGAACTCCCGCTCCAGGCGGATATGTCGGTAGTTTTTGTTCCGCTCGAATTTGCCCGAGCAAATGCGCAAGAATGCAATACGGTCGCGGTGCTTGGGATCCATGTTCGCAAAGATTTTGAACACAAAACCGCTCATTTTTTGCTCTTCAGGCTTTACTTCGCGCTCTTCGGCGTGGCGGGGTAGGGGAGTGGGGGCAATTTCAACAAAACAATCCAAGAGTTCTTTTACCCCAAAATTATTAACCGCTGAACCAAAAAATATCGGGCAAATCTTCCCGGCCAGGTAGTCTTCTTTATTGAAAGCGGGGTATACCGTTTCCAACACTTCCACATCGTTGCGCAGTTCTTTTGCCGCGCTCGCGCCAATGCGGGTTTCCAAATCAGGCGATGCAAGGTCTTCAAACACAATGATTTCCTCATCCTCCTGCTTGCCATGCGGGTTGAACAGCACGAGTTTTTTCTCGTACATATTGTACACGCCTTTGAACCGCTGTCCCATACCAATCGGCCAGGAAAGCGGGCAGACGCGCAGGTCCAACTTTTGCTCGATCTCATCCAGAAGATCAAAGCCGTCCTTGCCCTCCCGGTCGAGTTTGTTCACAAAAAAGATGATGGGCGTGTCCCGCATTCTACAGACTTTGGTGAGTTTTTCAGTCTGTTTTTCTACACCGTTCGCCACGTCCACCACCACGATGGCGGAGTCTACAGCCGTCAAAGTCCGGTAAGTATCTTCTTGGAAATCTTCGTGACCTGGGGTGTCTAAGATGTTGATTTGCAGGTTTCTGTATTCAAACCCCATCACCGAAGTACTCACCGAGATACCGCGCTGCCGCTCGATTTCCATGAAGTCGGACACGGTGCTTTTTTTGATCTTGTTGCTTTTTACGGCGCCCGCCGTCTGTATCGCACCGCCAAAGAGCAGGAGTTTTTCGGTCAAAGTCGTTTTGCCCGCATCCGGGTGGGCTACGATGGCGAAGGTGCGGCGACGGCGGAGTTCGGTAAGATAGTTGGACATGGCGTGGTGATTGGTTTATTGGTGATTGGTGTACTGGTGATTGGTATATTGGTGATTGGGTTACTGGTGAGAGTGATAATCTAATAGTCTAATTACCAGACACAAATATACCATTCACCAAAAGGGCCGCAAAAGTAGCAACAAAATAGGTGTTTTTTAATGCCTGGCTTTCCATGTTTTCCAAATTGACCAAAGCAAGAACGATATGAGCAGCAATGAAATCGCTTGAAATTTCCAACGCCAATGGCCTGGTTTTGAGTGGTCTGTGATGCATCTATTTGCATGGGTCCAAGCGATGAATGCGTCTAAAACTGGCAATTGACCAAAAAGAAAGCGTTTTTCCTTTCCATTGGAATGCGGAAAAAGTAGTGCTTCTGTTCCATTGCACAAACCCTCAGAGACGGCCAATCTCCATGTAAACGGGCTGCACGAATACCTACAATAGAAGCTGCCCCACCGATACCCATCACCACAGGGCCAGAATCAATATCGCCCTTGCCCGAATTGCCGTGGGGATATTCATGGATTAGTGCCTTTTCTGAGGAAATGAAGTTGACTCGTTAAATCCGGATTGCCTGTGATTGAATTGCATTGGGGAGCGTCGTAAAGGCGGACATTGACATTTAAAAAGAGAAAGATGCATAGCAATCCTACAATCCTAATTGGCCAACGAAAGAGACGGAAGATCATAATATTGACAAATGTAAGCCAAACGTTTGAAAGTGATTTTTACTCAAACCCGTTTACCTTGATATTTTGGCCGATCTTTGTGGTGTTAAACTTTAAGGAACGGCCGCTTTTGGCAAGAATTTGGTAACGCGGATTACGCAGATAGGGCAGGTTTTCGCGGATCACCCCTGATGCAACTTTTCAAAATCCGCGAAAATCCGCGAAAATCCGCTCTATCCGCGTAATCCGCGTTTCAAAAACTGATTCATCATGACGAAACTTCGCCTCCTCCTATTTGTCTGGGGCATATTCTGGTCGGTTGCCGCATTGGCGCAGCAGGACCCCATGTTCACCAATTACCACTTTAACAGCCTTATTTTCAACCCTGCTTATGCGGGTAGCAACGAACACCTGACGCTCAATCTTTCCCACCGGCAGCAATGGCTGGGCTTCGAGGGAGCCCCCGTTACTCAAACCCTCACAGCCCATACACCCTTGCGCAACGAACGTGTAGGAGTCGGTTTTTCGCTCGCAAACGATAAAATCGGCCCTGGAGGCTCCACCGATTTGGCGGCTTCCTACGCCTATCGGATGCAGTTAGGCGCGAGCAAAAAGCTCAAACTCTCCATCGGACTACAGGCAAGTGTGGCCAATTGGCGGGGAAAATTCAGCGAAATCACCGTTGAGCATACCGATGATCCCTCATTTTCCCAAAATCTTTCGCGCTGGCTGCCCAATTTTGGGGCTGGAGCCTATTTGTACGGTGAAAAATTCTACCTCGGCATGGGCTTGCCTCACATTCTGGAGCACGACTTGCGCAAAGCCAAGGACGATACCGAAGGGCTTTTCGCCAAAAATTACCGCAATTTCTACCTCTCCACGGGCGCCGCGTTTCCACTCCAAGGTAATCAACTTGTTTTCCGCCCAAGTCTGCTGCTGCAAAGCACTGGTTTCCTGAGCGATGTAAAAAAAGAAGTAGCTGGGCAAAACGTGGGAGCCCCCATGTCGGCAAACTTAGGGGCAGCAGTTTTGTTTCGTCAGTTATTCTGGGTCGGAACATCCTATCGCACGGCATTTTCTGGGAAATCTTCGCATGATTCGGCCAATCTTTGGCTTGCCTGGTCGTTGAGAAATGGAATGCGTTTTGGTGCGTCCTATGATATCACCCTCAGTAAAGTCCGAACCGCCAGCAGCAATTCATTCGAGATCATGCTGGGCTACGAATTTGATGTTAAGGTGAAACAAGTGGCTTCGCCGCGATATTTTTAAGGGTTTCACGCAGATGTTTTTTTTCACGCAGATGTTACGCAGATAAAAAGCGCAGATGTCACGCAGATTCTGTTTTGCTATCTGCGTAACATCTGTGTGAAACATCTGCGTAACATCTGTGTGAAACACCTATGTGAATAATATATCAGCGCGAAATACTCCAATTGGCTCTTCAAATATTCATTTGTTGAAACAAAATCTATGAAAAATAAACTCCTCTTTGTCCTTATATGCTTCCCCGCACTCCTTGCCGCTCAATCCGCGCGCCTCAAACGCGCTAACGAGGCCATGCAGGACCTCGACTACCTGACGGCCATTGTGGAATTTCAGCAGGTGCTCCAACGCGAAGACCTACCCGAGGCTAAAATTGGCCTGGCTGAATGTTACCGTAAAATAAATGACACCGAAAACGCCGAGTACTGGTATGGCCAAATCGTCCGACTGCCAAACGCCAAGCCCATAAATAAACTCTACTATGGCATGATGCTCCAGGCCAATGGCAAATGCGACGTTGCCCGGCTCTGGCTCAAGCAATACCAAAAAGAAGCGCCCGACGATGCCCGCGGACAGTTCCTCGCCAAAGCCTGCGACATGGAGGAAGAACTGCTCACCAAGAACAAAGGCATTTACCAGATCACACACCTCCCTTGCAACTCTTCCTTCGACGATTTCGGCCCCAGCATCGTGCATGGCCAACTGGTGTTCGCCAGCGACCGCGACCTTGGAACTGCTATCAAACGGACTTCCATGTGGACCGGGAATCCATTCTCCGACCTCTACGCTACGGCGCTCAAAACCGACGTGCCTGGCGCTATTGCTTCCGCTCGTTTGGAAAAATTTTCGGGCAGCGTCAATACACGTTTCAATGAAGCCGCCGTGTGCCTCGCCCCCGATGGACAAACGCTTTATTTTACCCGAAATAACTTCAATGACGGCAATACGGGGCGTAGTGAGGAAGGATTGGTAAAACTCAATATCTTCTCTGCTCGCCGCAATGCCGAAGGCGGTTGGGCAAATGTGGCGCGGTTGCCCTTCAACTCTGCGGAATATAATTCATCCCATCCCAGCATCAGCCCGGATGGCAAACGGCTCTATTTTGCCAGCAATCGCCCCGGAGGTTTTGGGGGCATGGACCTGTATTACAGTGATTTGAACAACGGCGTTTGGGGCACGGCCATCAACCTTGGCCCAACGGTAAATACAGAAGGCAACGAGATTTTTCCTTTCATGGACCCCAATGGCCGACTTTATTTTGCTTCCAATGGTCACCTTGGATTGGGCGGGCTCGATCTTTTTTACAGCACGGTAAAAGGTGAAAAGGATTGGAACCTGCCCATCAACCTCGGAGCACCGCTCAACTCTACACACGACGATTTTGGTGTTTGTTTTGGCGGCGACCTCTCCTGGGGCTTTTTTACCTCAGACCGCGACGGCGGCGCTGGTCGCGACGATATTTATGCATTTTCAAAAAATGCAGCTCCCGTCGAAATCTACGTTTTTGACAGCCAAACCCAAAAGCCAATCAGCGGTGCTGCTGTGCTCAATTCGCTCACCAGTTTGACCCTTACCACCAGTTCCGATGGCATCGTGGCTTTTGACATGCGCCATGCAGAATGCGCAGATTTTTCGACGGCTAAAAAAGGCTACGAAGCGGCCATCAAAACGGGCTGTACGGGGAATGAGGGGGTCACCCACGGCCAAATTACCCGCATCGAAATAGGTCTGAATAAGGTCGGAAATTTTAGTATCCAAGGTATGGTATTCGATATGCGCGACGGTTTCCCGGCGAATGAGGCGAAACTTATCCTGACCAATGACTGTGGTAAAATCGCCCCCGAACCTATTTTGACAGGCCCCGACGGTCGTTTCAAATTCAAACTCGACAAAAATTGCTGCTATACACTAAGGGCCGTGCAAGATGGCTTCATCGCTGGGGTAGCCGAAGGAATTTGCACCAAAAACCTTACGCAAAACCCCGTCTTCAAAGTTAACTTGAACCTGGAACCTTACCGCGATGCTGAAGGCTTTATCGTGGATATTCCTGAAAAAGCAGCAACGAACACTGGACCGCGCTACAATGACCTTTCCGGTCTTTATGAGAATGCCGACGGCTCTCCCGCCAGCTTTGAATTGGGGGATGGGCTAACCGTGCGCGAGGGCGTCCTTTACGACAATGGAGTCCCCAGCCAACCCAGTGAAAGCACTTGGGAACGTGGATCGGAAGGCTTTTTGCTTAACCTTTATTATGATTTGAATGCCAATGCCCCGAATGAAAGCTCGATGTCAGAATTGAAAAAACTCCTAAAGACCTTGCGGCAAAACCCTGATTTTCAGGTAGAAATCGCTTCACATACCGATTCGAGAGGTTCAGATAATTACAACCTGGAGCTTTCCCAGCGTCGCGCAGAAAACGTGGTGGAATGGCTGGCGAAACAAGGCGTCGCCCGCGAACGCCTCACGCCACATGGCTACGGGGAAACCAAACTAGTAAACAGATGTGGGAATGGTGTGCAATGCGAAGAAGCGCAGCACCAACTCAACCGCCGCACAGAATTCCGAATCATTGGTACCAGCGGAATCAGCACAACCAAGCCACAGGGAAAACCCAAGGCCGCGCCTTGTGACGGGTGCCCGTTTTGAATATCCAATATCCAACAAGGAATTTCCAAGGGAATATCCAATATCCAACAAGGAATTTCCAATGTCCAATTTGGCGCTGGGCTAAAAATTCCCACTGAAATTTGCCTTTAATAACCACAATTTCCAAGAGCAGCGCCTACTTGGACATTGGAAATTCCTTGTTGGACATTGGACATTTATAGGTCCCAATACCTAGGCAATCCCTGCTCCTTCGCCAGCACTGCTGTAGGCCTGAACGCCCAGATGTATTCCAGCAATTCTTGAGCGTCGCGACGAAATTCAATAAAATAGTCTTCGTGGAGCTTTTTTGCCTTTGCAAGAATGGATGCGGTACGCTTCACGATGTAAGGGGCTAGTGTGTCACTTCTTCTTTCCGGGAAAGATTGGAGCATTTCGTGGCGCAGGCGAAATGCCTCGGCGAGCATAAAAAGTACAAGTGATACCTCGCCCGACTTGTCCTTCGTGGCCAACACATGCTCATTGATTCGGGCATTCCAATGGCGCAGGTAAAGCAATAAGTAGCCCGGGCTTGAATAGTCTCGACTCGATTTGAGCAGGTCATTGGCGATTTCTTCCCGAAGGGCGGCGGCGCGTTCATCCCGGGTTTCGCCTCCTTCCAGGAGTTCAAAAACCAGTCTGCGAATGAGTTTTACGTCCTTTGCGGCCAATCGAAGCAGCAGTTTGTCTTTTTCCGCCACGGGCATCCGGACGATGGCGGCTTTAAGTTGTTCGTCGAGTTTGGGCATGACGGGTGATTTTGTGGGGATAAAGATCGGAATAAACAACGGGCGACCCAAATGGGCCACCCGCTGTAAAGTTTATCGGAAAAACGGAACAGGAATCAAGCCTTCCCTGCATCCAACTCATCTTGCCATTTTTTGAGATCATCCCACTTACCCTGGTCGGCAAGGCCAGCTTGTTGCGCCCAGGAGCTTGGGTCATGGATATTGTAGTTCGGTCCGGCAGCGTCCAGGATTTCTCTGATACGGTCGGCAGAAGTTTCTGAGAGGGCCTTCCATGTTTTGATGCCCGCATCGTGGAGCAGCTCCTCAATTTTCGGCCCGATACCTTCCACTATTTTCAGGTCGTCGGATTTCCATTTTTTGCCAGCGAACATAAAGCTTGCTACCGCTGCGGCCACCGCTGCTTTTTTGCTTGATCCATCGCCCGTATCACCGACATTGGCGACTTGCTCGCGCAGGGCCATACGTTCTCCTTCGCACATCATCAGGTCGCTCTTAAGTTTGCGGATTTGTTCGGCTTTAGCTTCGCTGTCAGCTTCAGCGGCGGCAAGTTTCATGCGGAGGTTGGTCAGTTCTTCGGTAAGTGTACTGACGCGCCCGCTAAGTTCGGTTATTTGGTCGCGCAGCCAGCCTACCTTATAGTAGGTACGGGCTGCAAGCCAGCCCAAGAGAAATGGTATGAGGCAAAGTGCAAGTGCAGTAGGCAGATTGTCCATGATACTGCAATTCAAGAGGATATGTGAAAGCATGGCTAGTTTGTTTTGAATGTTTAACGGTTTACGGTGATAACAACCCGGCGATTTTGGTGGCGGCCCTCTTCAGTATTGTTGGGTGCCACCGGCTCGGATTCGCCTTTGGAACTGGTGGTGATTCGGGAAGCGGCAATGCCGTTGGAAGTCAGGATTTTTGCCACAGATTTGGCACGGGCCGCGCCGAACGCTTGGTTGCTCTCGTCGGAGCCTACCTCATCGGTATGACCAACCACGGTAAATGTGATGTTGGAAGCCTTGTGCTTCTCACACAGCGCTTTCAAATAAGCATCCACTTTGGCATCGCGTTCTTTCTCCGTTGAATTGTAGGGGAAAAGCAGAATCACGTCTTTGTCAGACTCAATAATAGCGCTGTCTTCGTTTTTGATCACCATTTTGAGCCAACTAAGGTCTGCGCTCACTTTTGGGGTGCTGCCTGAGGCAAGACCGTCGTCTGGTACCAATTTGGCAGCTAGCTTAACCCGATTGGATGGGAATTCAGGCGCTAGCATATCGCGAATGGAGGCAGCACGGGCCAGGGCCAGTTTTTCTCCGCCAGTTTCGTTGGCTCGGTAGAAACCAGTTATGACAATGGTGTCACCCTGATGCCCTTTTGTGGCCAATAGGTCTTTTTTCCATTCGGAAAACTTTGGATCGTCCACGGGTTTGTCGGCGTTCCAGTTAAAGAGCGGAACGCCCGAAGTTTCCGAGACGGTCGTCGCAGCAGCGGCGCCATCACAGCAGTGGCATACATTGCAATGCCAGTAGTTGATGCACCAAGCTGTGTAGCCCGCGAAGAGCAGGCCGATGAGCCATAGTGGAATTTTCATGTGAAATTGATTTTACGTTTTGTACTGTTTTATTTTGACAAATGTCTGAAACAAAAAACAATAGAAGTACAATATCCATAAAAACTTTTTTTGAATTCTTCTGCAAAGCAAAAGCCCTCCCAAATCGAGTGATCTGGGAGGGCTGTAACGTTGCAAGGTCGTAAGACTATCGCATGGCGGCGGTACTGGACTTACTTTTCGTCGTAGTTGAAAGGCAAAAGTTTTGCGTCTTTCACCGTCGAAAGCGTCATCAGGGTCTTCAAGCGCTCGATTTCTTCAATCTGGCTGATGGTCTTGAAGAGCAGTTGCTCGTAAGTAGGGATGTCCTTGCAGATGATCTTCATCAAGAAGTCTGCTTCACCCGTGATAATGTAGCACTCGGTCACTTCATCAATTTGCCCGATTTTCTCGAGGAAGCTATTGAGGGCGTTTTCTTTCTTCCAAGCCAATGACACCAGCACGAAAGTTTTGACATTCAGTCCCATCTGCGTTGGGTTCACATGGGCGTGGTAGCTCTGAATGATATCGCTCTGCTCTAATTTCTTCACGCGCTCCAGTGTTGGAGCAGGTGAGAGGCCAATTTTTTTAGAAAGGTCGAGGTTGGTGATCTTGCTGTTCTCTTGCAGGATTTTCAGGATCTTCAAATCAATTTTATCCAATTTCTCAGACATAGCACGTAGTTTGGTTGTGAAATATAATTTCGGATCAAAAAGTTGGGCAAAGGTAGGGCTATGCAAAATGATTTGCAAGAAAAACAGTGTCAAACCTCTGTAAGTTTTGTTAATAAAGCGTTTTTATCGGGTAGTGGTGTAAAAACGAAAGGGTTCGGTGGGAGGTATTGGGTGTTTTGCCAATAATTATTTCCCCGTTTGGCCAATTTCAGACAATTTGAAGGAGCGTCGGTGTGGGAGACGGATGTGAAGAATAAAACTGCCAAATAAAAGAAGGTGCTAGGCAAAGAGAGGATAGGACCAGGCACACCGGAATTTTTGTGGTAGAATAAACTGCCAAAAGTGTCCATTTTTTTGTCTCAAATTGCCTATACGTTTGCCCCGTAAAATAACTCCTCGATTAATTGCCGATCAAATCGCCCTTCTTAGTGCATTCCAAATTTACATCCATTAAAAGCCCCCCAATCCCAGTAAGTTTAACTTGTTTGATGCTTTCGGGCCTCAATGCAGGAAACTTTTGGAAGGAGCGCGTTGAAATGTACGGTTCGATTTTCAAACTTTTGACCTATATATTTTATGCAAAAACTACTCCTTTCTCTGCTATTTTCTTTGATATGCAGCAGCTCAAGTTTAGCCCAAGGAGATTGCCTTGGCTACGATTATCTAATTGACCTCAACGGCTTCACATGTGGCAAGGGCCTTGGGCAGATTTGCTTCGTCACCTCTGCCAACTGGGTCAACTACAACGATTGTGGTGATTATGTTGTCGAGCTCGAATATGAGAGCGGCAACTTTATCTACACCGATTTGGGCGACTTTTACCTCCATTCTGAAACCCAGGATCTGACGGTGCTACGCCATCAACCAAATATTATTTCAGAAGGCCTAAGCATCGGGTGCCTTGAGGGTGTACTCCAGGTTCCCGGCACGGTTTTCACCCTCCGCATCGTTTGGCCCGACAACCCCAACGATGTGATCGCCACGAGCACCTTTACCCTCGACGCCTCAACGACCATCGGTGGCCCAGGGCAAACTACCCTGCTTTCTGACGCCATTGACAATGGCGACCTTTTGGACAAGACCATCGCTGTGGCACAAGGCCAAACCGTGGTGATCGAGGGCACCCTGATCGTAGACCAAGACTACTTTTTTGGGGTCTCGCCTGGAGGGGTCAAGAACGAAATCGTCTTGAAGCCAGGGGCAAGGATTGAAGTGGGCACCAACCTCAGCGGATTCAACTTCGGCACCTGGCACGCGAATTTGCACGGCTGTGAAGATACTTGGGACCGTATCTTGCTTCGTCCTGGGAGCAATTACTGGGGGGAGTTCACCCGTATCAGCGATGCTGCTGTCGCCGTAGAATTGCAGGATCAGAGCACAATAAGCATCAGAACAACGTTTATGGACAAAAACGGCATTGGCATCGCGTCATTTGGGCCAAACCTCAAAAATATTGAAGTCAACTTGTTCACTTCAAATTTAGACGGAATAACCATCCAAGGCGGTCAAGAAGGTTGCCATTTTGAAAATACCAGCCTGATTAACCTGACGGGCAATCTCCTCATAAAAAAAATGAGTACAAACGGTGTTTATTTGGACCGTGCAGACATGATTGCCTACAAAAACTACTACGATGAATGCCAAATTGGCGTAAATGTCGCCACTTCCAATAATCTGCTCAGCTTGGACCATTGTCAATTTGACAACGGCGTAGGCGGTGTCCTCTCCAGGGGCTCTGCCGAATTGGAAGTGACCAACAGTTATTTTTATGACCTGGAATATGGTATTGGCAGAACCTCCAGTATCATGAACGAACATACCCTGGTGGAAGACAACGTGATGGCAGATTGCGAGATCGATGTTATAGCCATCGTTCAGCCTTCCAGCGCAGAAATCATGTACAACGAACTCGCTGCGAACCAAAGCAATGTACTGGTCTGGGGGCTTGGCGCTGGGCCGCACAAATGGGCGGTTCAGCACAATTTTGCAATGTATGCCGGCTTGGATAACAACAGCGGATACAATGTGTCATTCCTCAACGTGCACGAGGGTCGGATTTTCAAGAACACCTATCCCCTTGCCAGCTTCAACAATTTTGCAGTTTGGGGAGGAAGCAACGTGAAAATCGGGTACAATACGGACGCAATATCTTTTGCAGACAACATTCGTGTCAATGCCAGCACCAATGCATTGGTCTATTGCAACACCATGGATGGCAACACTGGGCTTACCTTTATGAATACATGCTCCGGTACCATCGTGCGTGGCAATGAAATGACCGGGAGCAGTTTCAACCTATCCTATGGCACCCCAGACAATGTATTTGCCAGCACGGGCCCACAGTATTATAGAGGCAACAAGTTTGACCTGAGCTCGGAAGGGAATCAAAGGGCGGTCAATTATAGCTCAGAACTGGTATCTCAACTAAATCAATATTTGGCGGGATTCTTATCAGGAGCGCAAGGAACCGAACTGTATCCCTTTTTCAATTCGGCTTTTGAGGAATGGTTTGACAGCGACGAAAATGGGGTAGACTATCAATGCCCGCCCGGAATTGTGGGCGACGAGCCAAATACCGTCAAATTGAAACGAGAGGCTCAAGATCACATAGCACTCTTGGATGCAAATCTTGAAGGCATTTACGGTGCAGAAGTGGCGTTTGATGTAAAACTCAAACTCTTCCGGGCACTTTCAGCATTGAAAGCATTGGAGCCGCTCGGGCTGTCTGAACAGAGCTGGTACAATACCTTGGCTGTGACACCAATAGGCACTTTCATTGCTTTTGAAACAAACTTGAAGAATTCTGGAACACTTACCGACTTCGAGGCCGGACAGGCAGACCAATTGAACCAACAGATCAAAGCATTGAGAGAGGAGCTGCAAGGAATTTCATGGTACACTCTGGATGGTTACATGGGCGCAGTAATAACCAACGCGGCACAAAAATCCCTGTATGAGAGTAAATTGGCTCAACTGAAAACAAGCACCGCATCCCTTGCTAATCTTTTGCAGGGCCGGCACCAAAATTTATTGAACCAATGGAATAATTTGGATGGCTTGAACGAGGGCATCGGTTCCTTGCAAACTGTTTCTGCGCAAAACCTGAAAACGGCCAATCGGTTGTTGCTCCGCAGGCTATCGGTACCATTTTCCGGGTTTACGGCCAGCGAAATTCAAACCCTGCAAAACATAGCGGCTCAGTGCTCTGGGACGGGCGGAGAAGGCGTTTTCACCGCCCGAGCGCTGCTTGCCGAAAAGACACGGTCGATTGGGGAATACAATGACGAATGTATCAGCAATCCAAAGATAGAACGGGAGGATTTGAAGAGCAAGCCAGCCGTTGTACTCAGCATTGCGCCCAACCCAGTAGATCAATTGGCAACGGTAAGCCTTCCAACATTGCGCGACTATACCGTGCTTGTAGTCTTTGACGTATATGGACGGGAAATTCAGCGCATCGAATTGGCAGAAGGGCAGACAGAAGCAAGGATCAATACAGCCGGAATGTCGCCTGGAGTGTACTTCCTCGCGGCTGCTCCTCGAATGGATCAAGTGCTTAAATTTGTGGTGAGCCGATAATGCCGACATTCGGCTTTAACATTGGGGGGGCTTATAAGTGGTGGTATGGCCTTTAGGCCGTCGGGACAAGGGGCGTTTACGCCCCTGATTCTGTCCTTCTGCGCCGTAAACGGCGCACTTCCCGACGGCCTAAAGGCCATACCACCACTTATAAGACACCCTCATTCAATTTTGCCCCACATGAAAAAATCGCTTACCATCGCTATGTGCGCACTGCTGGCGTCCGTACACACCTTGGCGCAAAAATACGACTACCAGTGGCCATTTGGTGATGGCCACACGATTGCCAACGGATTTGGCATCAGCCTCTTGGATTTCAACAACAGCCAAGTGACCGTTTCTCCCTTTGCAGAAACCGACCCTGAAATGAGCAACGCCGGGAGTTTTATTTGTGATAAAAATGGAGCGTTGATGCTGATGACCAACAACTGCGAAGTGTACGATCGGGATTTTCAGGTCATCTCAAATGGGGATTCGCTGACTCCAGGAGTCACTTTCAACACCTTTTGCGCCGACTACGGTGATTACCCAGCCGACCAATCCTCCTTGTTTCTGCCTGCATTGGACAATGATTCGGTTTTTTACCTCCTCCACAAGGATTCGGAACTTTCGGATGCGCTTCAAGATCTGGTTTCTCAGCATTTTTATCTTTCAATAATTGTAAGGCAAGAGAATGGGGCCTTTTACCTCAAAGAAAAACGGCTGTTGCTTGGCGCCAACATGGTGGTCAACCGACTCACAGCTTGCTTGCATCAAGACGGAATCAGGTGGTGGACTTGGGCGGTGGGCTATAACACGAACAAATTCTATAAATTCTTGGTAGGCGGGCCAGAAGTATCGCAAGGCCCATTTACCCAACAAAGCGGGATTCCATTGATAAACCAGGAGCTCGATATTGGGCAAATTGCCTTTTCGCCCAATGCGAAATACTTAGGGCTAAACAATGAAGTTCACGGAGCAATGGTTTATGCTTTTGACAATGCAACAGGGAATCTCTCCTACCTAAATTCGTACCCGTACCCGAATATGAATGTTGCCGAAGGGTTGGTTTTTTCTCCAAACAGCAGGTTTCTTTACTTGACGGCAGGAAGGGATCTTTATCAAATGGATTTACAAGACCCTGACCCTTCCGCTTCAATCGTACATTTAGCCCATGTATCGCTTCAAGATGAAACTGGGTGGCCAATAGGGGTAGGTTCGATGTATCTCGGGCCAGATTGCCGCGTCTATGTTGGGCCGGGCACTACCACCTTTTATATCCACACAATACACCAACCCAACGAAAAAGGGCTGGATTGTCAGTTTGAAATAAATGCCATTCGCGCACCAACCAGGCTTGAATTTGACCTGCCCAATATCCCGATGTATCGTTTCAACGGCCAATGCGACGGCAATATTGATTGGGGGATCGTCAGCGCAAACGAGCCGGAAGACCTTCGCGATGACATCCGGGTGTTTCCGAACCCGTTTCGCGAAAGCATCTCCGTAAAATCAGAATCTATGTCAGATACGGTTACTTTTTTGTTGTTTGATGGATTGGGTAGGATTATCATCAGGCATGAGTTTTCTGGAAGCGAGGAAATCCATACACACTCATTGCAAGCAGGTCTTTATTTTTGGGGTGTTGAAAAGGAAGGGGCAATGCTCAAGTCCGGCAAGTGTGTGAAGAATTAGGCTTGATTTACACCTTATAATATCATGACGGATGTTCAAACTTTTGCTTCAACTGGATTTGCAAACATCATACAAGGAAAAAATCCAGTTCAAACCCATCTGTAGGAGGACGATTTTGAAGGTTAGTTCCCCCCTCTCAAACTTTTTTCAATAAATTTTCAAACCTATTTGGAAATTAGATCCAGGTGTTTCTACCTTTGCAGCCGCTTAGGAAAAAGGGCATCCAAAATTAAGTTTTGTTTACCTCTTTCCGAAAGCTTGAAATTGAAATTTAAAGTATTTACGAGGTAATGAATCAGAAAATTCGCATCAAACTCCGGTCTTACGATTACAACTTAGTGGACAAGTCCACCGAGAAAATCGTGAAAACCGTGCGTGCGAGTGGTGCTGTAGTAACTGGCCCGATTCCGCTGCCCACTGAGAAAGAAGTGTTCACCGTATTGCGCTCGCCGCACGTGAACAAAAAAGCTCGTGAGCAGTTCCAGTTGCGCACCCATAAGCGCTTAATTGAAATCTACACACCAACTCAAAAGACGGTGGACGCTCTCTCCAAATTGGAACTCCCGAGCGGCGTTGATATTCAAGTAAAGCTCACTTGACGCGCTTGACCGCCGTAGCTTTATCCGCCGTAGTTTCAACGAAGGCGGAAGCGAAGGCGATCTGATCTCCTTAGTTTAAACAAAGGCGGTCTTATCCACCAAAGTTAACTCAAAGGTGGTTTTTGATTCAAATGTTTGTGGTTTCCGGTAGTGGTCAAAGTGTTCTGGGTTATTCCGAATAACTGCCATTTCCGCAAGCGGTTCCGTTCAACGGAAAGTCGCTTTTTGTGTATCTGCACAACCGGAAATCACGTCAACGAAACGCAACGTCGTTCAACCATAAAATTCTTACAGAACGTGAACGGTCTGATTGGCAAAAAATTGGGAATGACCAGCATCTATGACAGCAACGGTAAAAACGTAGCAGTCACGATCATCGAAGCAGGTCCTTGCACTGTAACCCAGGTGCTCACGGAAGACAAAGATGGCTACAAAGCCCTCCAATTGGCTTACGGCGAACGTAAAATCAAAAACACCCCTAAGCCCCTGATGGGTCACTTCAAAGCCGCTGGCTTGGAAGAACCATTGCACAAGGTGCTCGAATTCAGGGACATGAACGTTGACAAAAGCCTCGGAGAAGAGGTCTCTGTTACCGATGTGTTCCAGGAAGGAGACAAAGTGAGCGTGGTAGGAACCTCTAAGGGTAAAGGCTTTCAGGGTGTTGTAAAGCGTCACGGCTTCGGCGGTGTAATGCAACAAACACACGGTCAACACAACCGGCTTCGTGCTCCAGGTTCTTTGGGTAACTCTTCTTTTGCTGCTAAGGTAATGAAAGGGATGCGCATGGGCGGACACATGGGGGTTGACCGCATAAAAGTGCGTCGCCTCCAAGTCATCAAGATTTTCCCCGACCAAAACCTCATCCTGGTAAAGGGTGCAGTGCCTGGTCATAAGGGAGCTTATGTAGTCATTGAAAAATAGCTTTTGATCCAACGGCCCGCCTTCGCTAAAGCTACGGTGGGTAAACGGGTAAAAAAATAACGCTTGAAATGAAAGTTTCGGTCTATAACATACAAGGCGAAGACACTGGCCGCCAAATTGAGTTGCCTGTAGAGGTGTTTGGCATCGAGCCGCACCAACACAGTGTTTGGCTCGACGTGAAGCGATACCTCGCTGCACAGCGCCAGGGCACGCACAAATCAAAAGAGCGCAGCGAGATGAGCGGCTCCACACGCAAACTGCACAAGCAAAAAGGCACGGGCGGTTCACGTAAGGGCGACATCAATAACCCGCTCTACCGTGGTGGTGGCCGCGTATTCGGTCCACGCCCACGCAACTACGACATAGATGTGAACGCCAAAGTTCGTCGTCTGGCCCGTCGTAGTGTACTCTCCGCAAAAGCTGCTGAAGGCAATATCTTCGTCATCGAAGACTTTTCTTTCGACGCTCCAAAAACGCAGGAATTTGCAAACATCCTGCGCAGCCTCAAGGTAGAAGGCAAAAAGCCCCTCACGGTGCTTCCTGCTTACGACCAAATCCTGTACAAATCGTGCCGTAACATTGACCGGGCTTCTATTGCCCCAGCCAGTGATTTGAGCACTTACCAGATTCTCAACGCTGGCGCACTCGTCATTGCCGAAAGTGCCATCGAAAAGATCAAAGAAAATTGCGAATAAACCATTGACTTTTGACCATTGACCATTGACCATTACGCGTCAAAGTCAAAAGTCAACAGTCAAAAGTCAACAGTCAACAGTCAAAAAAATGGCTAAGCAAATTTTGATAAAGCCCGTTATTACGGAAAAGTCTACTAAACTCGCTGACACGCGGGATACGTACTCTTTCGTAGTGAACAGAGGCGCCAACAAACTGGAGATTTGTGCTGCGGTTGAAAAAATGTTCAACGTCAATGTAACGCGGGTCAACACCGCCATCATTCCGGGAAAACCCAAATCACGCAGCAGCAAAACAGCCATCGTTCGCGGTACAAAACCTTCTTACAAAAAGGCTTTTGTCACCCTTGCGCCAGGCGAAAAGATTGACTTCTTCGGAGGCGAGGACAACTAAACATGAACGAGGATATGGGAAAGCCTTGCACAAGCATTTCTTTCTCAACTACCCTAATATCAACGCTGACATAAAAAATGGCAGTCAAGAAATTTAACCCGCTAACGCCCGGCCAACGCTTTCGCGTAGCGGTAAAAAGAGACGAACTGACTAAGGGTGCTAAACCTGAAAAGTCGCTGATCACTTCGGCAAGCAGCACAGGTGGCCGCAACTCGGATGGTCACCGTACCATGCGCTATCGCGGTGGTGGTCACAAACGTCGTTATCGTATCATTGATTTCAAACGCGACAAACAAGGCGAGGCTACGGTTGATTCTATTCAATACGATCCTTACCGTACTGCCAATATCGCGCTTGTAACTTATGCTGACGGTGAAAAGGCCTATATCCTTGCCCCTAAAGGTTTGGAGGCTGGCCAGACCGTAGTAGCAGGCCGTGGCGCCGCTCCGGAAACGGGCAATTGCCTCTATCTTTCCGAAGTGCCATTGGGTGCTATGATGCACAACATCGAAATGCAGCCTGGTCAAGGTGGCAAATTGGTGCGCAGCGCAGGCGTTGGAGCTGTTATGATGGGCCGCGAAGACCGTTTTGCGGTAGTTCGTATGCCTTCTGGTGAAGTTCGCCGGATCCTGCTTACTTGCCGTGCAACCATCGGTACCGTCGGAAATGCTGACCACAACTTGGAAGTTATGGGTAAGGCAGGCCGGAACCGTTGGAAAGGCCGTCGCCCAAGGGTTCGTCCAGTAGTAATGAACCCTGTGGATCACCCGATGGGTGGTGGTGAGGGTCGCGCATCTGGTGGTCACCCACGGACGCGTAAAGGCTTCAAATCAAAAGGTGCTAAGACGCGGAGCAAGACAAAGGCTTCCAACGCGCTTATCATCAGCCGCAAAACTAAATAGACTTACAATTGGGGATTTGTTTAATTGGGGATTCGGTTATCACCAGATTACTACATAAACAAATCATCAGATCAACAATAAACGCATCAACACAGTATGCCGCGTTCACTCAAAAAAGGCCCTTATATCCATCACTCGTTGTTGGAAAAGGTCGAAAAAGCAAAGTCGAGCAACCGTAAACAAGTCATCAAGACTTGGAGCCGCTCTTCGATGATTATTCCCACCATGGTGGGAGAAACCATCGCAGTGCACAATGGCAAAACCTTCGTGCCGGTCTTTGTGACCGAAAACATGGTAGGTCATAAACTCGGAGAATTTTCTCCTACGCGCAACTTCCGTGGTCACGCGGGCAACAGGAAATAAATTAGACATTAGATATTGGACGGTAGACATTAGATTGCTGGACATTAGACATTAGACTCGAAAATCAATGAGTCCAAAGTCCAAAGTCCAAAAGTCCAAAGTCTTAAAGTCCAAAGTCATAAAGTCCAACGTCTATTAAATAATGGAAGCAGTAGCTAAACTGAGAAACGTCCCAATGTCACCGCGCAAAATGCGTCTGGTAGTGGACAATATCCGCGGTAAAAAAGTGGTAGATGCCCTGGGCATTCTGCGCTATACCAACAAAGAAGCCGCTATTTGGCTTGAAAAATTGGTGCTTTCTGCCGTGAGCAACTGGGAGCAGAAATCCGATCAGGTAGGTGGAGCTGATGAATTCGATCTCGTTATCAAAACGGCGTTCGTGGATCCAGGCACCATTATCTATCGCTTCCTCCCTGCGCCGCAAGGTCGCGCATATCGCGTCCGCAAACGTCGCAATCACGTCACTATCGTCGTCGAGAACCGCGTCGCGCTGGAAGAAAAAGCTTAAAACGCTCTGAAAAACACACATTTGTACCATCTCTCATTCAGTCAAGCATAATGGGTCAAAAAGCAAATCCGATTGGTAACCGTCTAGGCATCATACGTGGTTGGGATTCCAACTGGTTTGCCGACAAAGATTACGGTCTTAAAGTGGTAGAGGACGAAAAAATCCGGACCTACCTTCGTGCCCGTCGTCCAAAAACGGCTACAGCAGATCCACGTGATCGTAACAAGCCAGTGCAGAATGGCATCAGCCGTATTGCGATCGAACGCACCATGCGTCGTGTTACCGTCACCATTCATACCAGCCGCCCAGGTATCATCATTGGCAAAGGTGGCAAGGAGGTTGACCTGATCAAAGAAGAATTGAAAATCCTTACGGGCAAAGAAATTCAAATCAACATTTTTGAAATTCGCAAACCCGAGCTGGACGCAAATATTGTCGGCGAACAAATCGCCAAGCAAATCGAAGCCCGTATCAATCACCGCCGTGCTATTAAAGGTGCCATTCAAGGTACCATGCGTGCCGGCGGGGAAGGAATCAAAGTCCGCATCAGCGGGCGGGTAGGCGGCGCGGAGATTGCTCGTACGGAAGAGTATAAGGAAGGGCGCACACCCCTCCACACCTTCCGCGCAGACATTGACTACGCCCTGGTAGAAGCTCAAACGGTGTACGGCAAAATCGGCATCAAAGTGTGGCTCTTCAAAGGTGAAGTCCTCCAAAAACGTGAACTCACACCGTTCGCAGCAGCAGAAGGAACCGGTGGTGATCGTAGAGATGATCGTCGTGATGATCGTGGCGGAAGAGGTGGAGATGACCGCAGAGGTGGTGGCGGTGGAGGTGACCGCAGAGGCGGCGGCGGAGGTGATCGCAGAGGTGGCGGCGGTGGTGGTGGCGGAGATCGCAGAGGCGGCGGCGGTGGTGGTGGCGGTGATCGCAGAGGCGGCGGCGGTGGTGGCGGACGTCGTTAAGTAATGAACCCGCCTTCGCTGAAGCTTCGGCGGGTAAAGCGGCGGACGTCGTTAAGACTCCCACAGATAAGGCGGAAGAATTTTCCGCCATGAAATTCAAACAAAGATTGACAGGCTTTCTAAATCATCCAAACGATGTTACAGCCCAAGCGTCAGAAATATCGCAAAATGCAAAAAGGCCGCAACCGCGGTCTGGCTTTCAAAGGCAGTTCCATTTCCTTCGGCTCTTTCGCATTGAAATCCCTGGAATTCGGTCGCCTTACGAGCCGCCAAATTGAGGCAGCACGTATCGCCCTTACCCGTCACATGAAACGTGAAGGCAAAGTGTGGATCCGGGTTTTCCCAGACAAACCGCTTACCTCCAAGCCTGCCGAAGTTCGTATGGGTAAAGGTAAAGGTGCGGTAGACCACTATGTTGCAGAGGTGCAGCCAGGTCGTATCATCTTTGAAGTTGAAGGTGTGACCCCTGAAGTTGCTCATGCATCGCTTCGCCTCGGGGCGCAAAAACTCCCGATGGCTTGCAAAACCGTGACTCGTCACGATTACGAAGGATAAAATCTGTTTTGGCTATTTGTTATTTGTTGAGTTGGTTATCACCAAAATCACCGAATAATCAAATAATCGAATCACTGAATAAACAGAAAGTAACAATGGCAAAGGAAAAATTGAACCTCGTTGATATGACTGAAGATGAACTGCGCAGCCAACTTGCCAGTGCAGAGCATGAGTATCAGCAAATGAAGTTCGACCATGCGGCCAAAGGCATTGCCAACCCCATGGAAATCCGGGAGTTGCGCCGTGACGTAGCCCGTATTCTGACCGAAGGTCGTCGCCGCGAAATCGCAGTAATGACTCCAGAGGAGCTCGCGATGCGTACCAAACTTCGCGCTCGCCGCCGCAAAAACCGCTAAATTTTGAAAATTACGCACAAAGCGTGATGGAACGAATGAAGCATTACAACAAAGTTCAACTAACTACATCTCGATAGATGGAAGCAGTAGTAAGAAAACTTCGCAAAACAAAAACTGGAGTCGTGGTGTCCACTAAAATGGACAAGACAATTTCCGTGAAAGTCGAACGCCGGCTTATGCACCCACTTTACGGCAAATTCGTAAAGCGTTCTAAGAAGTTCTTCGCGCATGACGAGGAGAACACCTGCAACGCGGGTGATCTGGTACGCATCATGGAAACCCGTCCGCTCAGCAAAATGAAACGCTGGCGCCTGGTCGAAGTCGTTGAAAGAGCGAAATAAAGTTTAGATGGTTCGAAATGTTTAGATGGTTTAGAATTTGATTCTGGCCCCACCTAAACCTTCAACTCTAAACTTCTAAACATAAATTTAAGTCATGATTCAGCAAGAGTCTCGTTTGAATGTGGCCGATAACTCCGGCGCGAAAGAAGTGCTTTGCATTCGTGTGCTGGGCCACACCCGCCAACGCTATGCAGGTGTTGGTGACAAGATTGTCGTGACTGTGAAAGACGCTACCTCTAGCGGTGGTATCAAAAAAGGCACAGTCTCCAAAGCCGTCATCGTACGTACCCGCAAGGAAATTCGCCGTAAAGACGGTTCTTATATCCGCTTTGACGACAATGCAGTGGTGTTGCTCAATGCTTCCGACGAGCCGCGTGGCACCCGTATCTTTGGCCCTGTCGCTCGTGAATTGCGCGAAAAGGACTATATGCGTATCGTTTCGCTCGCACCTGAAGTGTTGTAAAATGTGGTCAATGGGATGAATGTGGTCAATGTGCCACCATCGCAGCAAAAGATTGACCACTTTCATCACATTGACCACATTGACCACATTAGCAAATTAGCACATTCAATAAAATGGCTACGAAGAAAAATACAGTAAAACGCTTTACACCAAAACTCCACATCCGCAAGGGTGACAAGGTGGTTGTCAATTCTGGCGACGACAAGGGAAAACAAGGTGAAGTGCTACAAGTTTTCCCGGACAAAAACCGCGCAATCGTGGAAGGTGTGCGGATCGTGAAAAAGCACGTTAAAGCGACACAAACGGAATCTGGAGGCATCCAAGAAATGGAAGCAAGTATCCATATCTCCAACCTTTCGCACATTGATCCAAAAAGCGGCGATGCAACACGCATTGGCCGTCGTGAAGAAAACGGCGTACGTGTGCGCTTTTCAAAAAAATCTGGTAACGTCATCTAGTAATGAACTACGTACCTCGTCTTAAGACAAAATATCAGAAGGATGTTGCTCCTGCACTTATGCAGCAGTTCAACTACTCCTCTGTCATGCAAGTCCCTCGCATCGAAAAGGTCTGCATCAACCAAGGCATCGGTGATGCTACGGGCGACAAGAAATTGGTGGACAATGCTGCTGCTGAACTTGCCATCATCGTAGGCCAAAAAGCCGTACCGACCAAGGCAAAGACATCTATCTCGAACTTCAAACTTCGTGAGGGCATGCCAATCGGGGTGCGCGTAACTTTGCGCGGCGACCGGATGTATGAGTTCCTTGATCGGTTCCTGAATATCTCGCTCCCTCGTGTGCGTGACTTCCGGGGTGTGAACGACAAATCGTTCGACGGTCGTGGCAACTACACCATGGGTATCACGGAGCAGATTATTTTCCCTGAAATTGACATTGAAAAAGTGAGCAAGATCATGGGGATGGACATCACGATCGTGACAACCGCTAAAACGGACGCCGAGGCCTATGCCCTGCTCAAAGAGCTTGGAATGCCTTTCGTTAAGAAATAACTCAGACAATCACTACAACGACATAAAGCAACATGGCAAAGAAATCCGTCATTGCTCGCGAAAATAAACGCAAGCGCATGGTAGCCAAATATGCTGAGCTTCGCAAGAAACTCAAAGAAGCTGGCGATTATGATGCACTTGACAAGCTTCCAAGGAACTCTAATCCCATCCGCCTGCACAACCGCTGCTTGCTGACGGGACGTCCAAAAGGCTATATGCGTAAGTTTGGCATATGCCGCGTAAAATTCCGCGAAATGGCGTTGTTCGGTAAAATCCCGGGCATTACCAAAGCTTCGTGGTAAAATACAGTTGACCATTGACGTTGACCATTGACCTTAAAGTCAACAGCCAAAAGTCAACGGTTAATACCAACCAACAACTATCATCTATTTTTTGATAAAATGCACGTCACCGACCCGATAGCAGACTATCTCACCCGCATCCGCAATGCGCAAATGGCGGGGCACCGCATCGTAGAGATTCCGGCTTCGCGCATCAAGAAGTCCATGACGGAAATCTTGTACGATCAAGGCTATATTCTAAAATATACCTTCGAAGAAAAAACACCGGAGAACAAGCAGGGTCTTATTAAAATAGCCCTGAAATACGATACGTTGACCAAAAAACCGATCATCCGTGAACTCGTGCGTGTAAGCCGTCCAGGCCTTCGCAAGTTTTCTGGTGCTGGCGATATTCCTCGGATTATCAATGGCTTGGGCATCATGATTGTGTCCACATCCAAAGGGGTGATGACAGACAAAAGTGCTCGCGACCTCAATGTAGGTGGTGAGTTGCTTTGCTACATAAGTTAATTAATAAAGAACACACTGCGATATGTCACGCATTGGAAAATTGCCGATAAGCCTTCCCGCTAAAGTGGAAATCACGGTTGCATCCGATAATACGGTTACCGTGAAAGGCCCGAAAGGGTCGCTTAGCCAAAAGGTTGATCCAGATATCAAGGTAAGTGTCGAAGACGGCACCCTTACGGTGAACCGACCGACCGACCAAAAGCGTCACCGTGCCATGCACGGCCTTTACCGCGCACTTATCAACAATATGGTAGTAGGTGTGAGTGAAGGGTATACCCGCGAAATGGAAATCATTGGTGTAGGTTTTCGTGTAGAGAATCAAGGCAACTTGGTTACTTTCACCATCGGCTATTCTCACCCTGTGATATTCTACGTCCCTTCAGAAATTAAAGTGACGACAGCAATGGAAAAAGGTCAAGCTCCTTTAATTCGTTTAGAGGGTATTGATAAAGAATTGCTGGGCCAAGTTTGCGCCAAAATGCGCGGATTCCGCAAACCAGAGCCGTATAAAGGAAAGGGTATCATGTTCAAGGGCGAGCAAATCCGTCGCAAAGCGGGCAAGACCGCAGGTGGCAAGAAATAAGTTGGTCATTTCGTCAAGTAAGATGGTCATTTCGTTATTCGTCATTAAAGTCATTCTTTTTAGACTTAATGACCCCAATGACGAACAATGACTTCAATGACGAACAATGACCCAATGACGAACAATTGCTTTCCCGGTCAGAAATCGGGATCGCCAAAATTGATATTCAACGATGAAACGTACTAAAGATCAGAGTCGCAAGCGCATTCACATGCGTGTCCGCAAGAAAGTAAATGGCACTCCTGAACGCCCACGTCTTAGCGTGTACCGCTCTAATAAAGCCATTTATTGCCAGGTTATCAATGATCTGGATGGCCATACACTGGCGTCTGCTTCTTCCCTCGGATTGACAGGCACCAACACAGCGCAAGCAACAGAAGTTGGCAAACTCATTGCGGAGCGGGCAAAAACTGCTGGAATTCAAGCAGTAGTATTTGACCGGGGTGGTTACCTTTACCATGGGCGCGTTAAAGCATTGGCTGAAGGCGCACGGGAAGGAGGGCTTCAATTCTAAATGGAAATTCGGCAAGTTGTTGATTCGGTCATTCGTCTAAAATTACCCAATCTACAAATAACCAAATCAACAAAATAAACAAGCTTAGCAATATGGCAAAGCAAGAAAGAGAAAAAGAAGTTTCCCGCACCAGCGAGGAATCTGGCCTTAAAGAAAAACTCGTGTCGCTCAACCGCGTGGCCAAAGTCACGAAAGGTGGTCGTACATTCACCTTCGCTGCTGTAGTGGTAGTGGGCGATGGTAAAGGCACCATTGGCCAAGGGCTTGGAAAAGCTCGAGAGGTGTCAGAGGCCATTTCTAAAGCCGTTAAGGACGCAGAAAAAAATCTCGTCAAGGTTCCAATTCTCAACGGGACTATCCCGCATGAAGCGTACGGGAAATTTGATGCTGGTCGGGTGCTTATCAAGCCCGCCGCACACGGTACAGGTGTAATCGCAGGAGGTGCTATGCGCGCTGTATTGGAATCTGTGGGAGTGCATGACTGTCTTGCCAAGTCTCAAGGTTCTGCCAATCCGCACAACGTGGTCAAAGCCACAATTGCAGCCCTCGCTAGTCTCCGTAGCCCATCCGAAATTGCCCGCCAGCGCGGTATTTCATTGGACAAACTCTTTAAAGGATAAGCAATGAGCAAAATTAACATCACGTTGCTAAGAAGCCCTATTGACAAACCTAAGCGTCAAAAGCTTACGTTGACTGCACTGGGCTTCCGCAAAATGAACCAAACCGTACAACACGAAGCAACGCCTCAAATGGAAGGAATGATCCGCGTAGTACAACATTTGGTGAAAGTCGAAAACGTTTAAGCGTTTTGGGCATAAGGTTCCGAAATTTTTAAAAAAAATCTTGCTGCGCGTTCATTGTGCTGCATTGAAATAAAGACAATCAATGGATCTCTCTAATCTCCAACCAGCAGAAGGTTCTACCAAAAATGGGAAGCGCATCGGTCGCGGCCAAGGCTCAGGCCGTGGTGGTACCTCGACGCGTGGCCACAAAGGTGACAGGGCCCGTAGCGGTTCGAAAGAAAAGCGCCACTTTGAAGGTGGTCAGACACCTATGCAGCGGCGATTGCCAAAGCGTGGTTTCAAGAATGTGAACCGTGTAGAGTACGCGCCCCTGAATTTGGGTGCCCTTGAAGCTTTGGTTCAAAAAACCGGCTCTAATACTTTTGATATTGCCTCATTGGTAGCTGCTGGAGTTTCTCGCGCTTCCGACAAAATCAAACTGTTGGGAAAAGGTAAATTGGCCTCCAAAGTGACCCTGAAAGTACACGCCGCCTCGGCATCTGCCAAAGCCGCCATCGAAGCCCTCGGTGGAAGCATCGAACTTGTTTAAATCCAATCTCGGTAATGAAATTTTTTACCGTTCTTAAGAATATCTGGAGCATTAAAGAGCTCCGCGAGCGCATACTATTTACGCTTGCTTTGTTGCTGATTTACCGGGTCGGCACCTTCATCGTGTTGCCAGGGGTCGTCCCTGCGGCACTTGACAAGGCCTCCCAAAATCGCGGAGGGAACGACCTGTTGGGGCTTATCAATATCTTCACGGGTGGAGCTTTCGACAATGCTGCAATTTTTGCGCTGGGTGTAATGCCTTATATTACAGCGTCCATTATTGTTCAGTTGTTGGGTTTTGCAGTGCCCTATTTCCAGCGCCTCCAGACTAAAGAAGGAGAAAGTGGCCGCAAACGTTTGAATCAAATCACTCGGATGCTCACGGTGGCGATCACGCTGGTTCAAGGTGGCGGTTACCTCCAACTCATGCGCAGCATCCCTGGAGGTGTTTCACCAGATGTGCCTGAAGGCCTTTTCTGGTTCTCTAACATCATTATCCTTACAGCAGGCACCATATTCTGTATGTGGCTTGGCGAGCGGATCACGGACAAAGGTATTGGCAACGGTGTTTCCCTTATCATCATGTCGGGCATCATCGCACGTCTGCCTTATGCCTTCTCCTTCGAGTTCGTAAAACTTTTTGGCGAGAACAAATTGCTGCTTTTCTTTGTAGAATTAGCGTTTTTCTTCCTTATCGTACTGGCCACCATTTTGGTTATTCAAGGGGTTAGGCGAATACCGATACAGTTTGCAAAACGAATGGTGGGCCGTACGGGTGGCACGATGCCTCAGGCAAGTGCCCGCGATTACCTGCCGTTAAAAATAAACTCAGCTGGTGTAATGCCGATCATCTTCGCTCAGGCTCTGATGTTTTTGCCCGCTACGGCAATGCAATATTTGTCAGGCTCCGGTGCTACGGGCGGAGGGATTCCGATGTTCAGCGATATCTATTCGTTTGGTTACAACGCGCTCTTTTTTACGCTCATCGTTGTGTTCACTTATGTTTACACGGCCTTGATGATCAACCCAACGAATTACGCCGAATACCTGAAACGCAATAACGCCTTCATTCCTGGTGTAAAGCCTGGCGAGTCCACTTCAGAATACATTGACAACATCATGACGAGGATTACCCTCCCAGGCGCTATTTTCTTGGGCTTGCTCGGTATTCTGCCTTCTGTTGCAGCCATGGCTGGTGTCAACCAACAATTTGCACTTTTCTTTGGCGGCACGACTTTGCTGATCATGGTAGGTGTCGCATTGGACACTTTGCAAGTAATTGAAAGTTACCTTTTGACAAAAAAATATGACGGCCTGATAAAATCGGGTCGCATTCAGGGCCGTTCCTCTTCGGGTATTCAAGTTGGGCAACCACAATAATACATGGGCTTATTTGCTACCGGAAAAGAAGGGAAACGGGTTTTTTATAAAACCAGCGCTGAAATTGAGTTGATGCGCAATGCCAATTTGGTGGTTTCTAAAACACTGGCGCATGTTGCGAGTATTTTAAAACCGGGCATTACAGGCGAAGAGATTGATAAGGCGGCAGAAGAATTCATTGGAGACCACGGCGGAAGGCCCGCTTTCAAGGGGTATAATGGGTTTCCTGCCTCCCTTTGTGTTTCGTACAACGACATTGTAGTTCACGGAATACCTAGTAAACGCGAATTCAGAGAAGATGACATTGTTTCAGTAGATTGTGGGGTAGAACTGGAGGGCTTTTTTGGAGATGCTGCATTTACGTTTGCTTTTCAAAACGTAGCAGAACCGACCCTCGAATTGCTCCGTGTTACCTACGCTTCGCTCTATATTGGAATTGAACAGGCGGTCCATGGGAAGAGAATAGGAGACATTGCCTCCGCCATTCAAGAATATTGCGAACGAAAACACCCATACGGAGTAGTGCGGGATTTGGTAGGGCATGGGGTAGGGCGTTCACTACATGAAGACCCGGAAGTACCCAACTATGGAAGACGTGGAAAAGGACCTCTGATTTTGGAAGGATTGGTGCTGGCGATAGAGCCAATGGTCAATCTGGGAAAAAAAGAAGTACACCAGGCAGACGACGGATGGACCATTCACACCAGAGACCGGTCACCCAGCGCGCACTTTGAACACTCGGTTGTGGTGAGGAAAAACAAGGCAGACATTCTATCCGACCACAGCTATTTGCTGGAAGAAATAAAAAATAACCCTAACTTGCAGGAAATACTACCTAAAAGTTAGACATTTGCACCCCGAAATCCAAAGAGGCCGATTTCTATGGCAAAAGAAGATATTATCAAACAAGATGGCGTGGTTTCTGAAGCGCTTTCCAATGCGAACTTTAAAGTTCAACTTGAAAACGGGCACGTAATCTTGGCAACAATTTCAGGCAAAATGAGGATGCACTACATCCGAATCTTGCCAGGTGACAAGGTCTCTGTGGAGATGTCGCCTTATGACCTGACACGAGGACGCATCATTTACCGCTACAAGTAATCTTGTTGAGAAACAAGGTCTTTAACTACTCTTTGCAAACCGACAACTCGACACGACATGAAAGTCAGACCGTCTATCAAAAAGCGTTCTGTTGATTGTAAAATCGTTCGCCGTAAAGGCAAACTTTATGTGATCAACAAAAAGAACCCTAAATTCAAACAACGTCAAGGATAATGATGACGGAAAGGGATGAATGATGTATAATAAATCATCGCTCATCAACCACCATTCATCATCCATCATTCATCATTCATCATTCGAAGAATATGGCACGTATTGCAGGTGTGGATTTGCCCCGCCACAAAAGAGGAGTTATCAGCCTCACCTATATTTACGGCATTGGGCCGGCTTCTGCTCAAGCCATCTTGGAAAAGGCTGGTATTAGTGAGGACACTAAAACAGACCAATGGACCGACGAGAACATCAAGGCCATTTCCCGTATCCTTGCCGACGACTACAAGACGGAGGGTTCATTGCGCTCTGAGGTGCAGACGAACATCAAACGCCTCATGGACATCGGTTGTTACCGGGGTTTGCGTCACCGTAAGGGACTTCCCCTTCGCGGACAACGCACACGTACCAACGCTCGTACCCGTAAGGGCAAACGTAAGACGGTAGCCGGCAAAAAGAAAGTAACCAAGTAATAAATGTGGTCAATTAGATCAATGTGGTCAATATGCCACATTATCACATTGGCCATTTTATCCGCCGAAGCCTAAGCGTAGGCGGAGACCACATTAAAAATTGACCACATTCTCATATAATGGCAAAAGGAGCAGCAAAAAAAGTTGTTAAGCGGAAAGTAAAGATCACCCCAGAGGGCATGGTTTTTATTCGCGCAAGCTTCAACAACATCATCATTTCCATCACCAACAAGCAAGGCGAAGTGGTGTCTTGGGCATCTGCAGGTAAAGCGGGCTTCCGTGGCTCGAAGAAGAACACACCTTATGCAGCACAAGTCGCAGCCAGCGATGCAGCTAAGACCGCCCATGAAGCCGGTATCCGTTCTGCGGAGGTTTTTGTGAAAGGTCCGGGCTCTGGACGTGAGTCTGCAATCCGCGCCATTGACCAATCAGGCATCAAAGTGCTCGTCATCAACGACGTGACTCCAATGCCACACAACGGTTGTCGCCCTCCAAAGCGCCGCCGCGTATAATTTAATGTGGTCAATGTGATTAATGTGGTCAATGTGTTTGACATTATCACATTGACCAAATTGGCTATATTTTTATCCGCCGGAGCATCTCGCCGCCGCAATAGGCTAAGGCGAGTAAAAGCGTAGGCGGAGACCACATTTTAAAATTGACCACATTACAATAAGATGGCTCGTTATACTGGACCAACCACGAAGAAAGCCCGCTCGTTCGGCGAACCAATTTTTGGCTTTGACAAAGCGTTCGAACGCCGCAAATACGGGCCAGGCCAGCACGGCCTGACGCGCAAGAAAAAGCAGCCTTCCAACTATGCCGGACAGCTGAAAGAAAAGCAAAAAGCAAAATACACTTACGGTGTGTTGGAGCGTCAGTTCCGCAAAACGTTTGTAAATGCTACACGCCGCCACGGTGTTACGGGTGAGGTGTTGCTTCAACTTTTGGAAGCTCGTTTGGACAATACGGTGTACCGTTTGGGCATTTCCCCAACCCGTCGCGGAGCACGCCAATTGGTAGGTCACCGTCACGTTACGGTGAATGGCAAAGTGGTTAACATCCCATCGTATTCTTGCAAGCCAGGCGATATCATTGCAGTTCGTGGCAAATCCAAAGGTTTGGAAATTGTGACGACCCATGTGGGCGCCAAGACCAACAGCGTACGTCAGTTCGGTTGGCTCGAGTGGAACCACGACAAAATGCAAGGCATTTTCCTCGCTTACCCACAGCGCGACCAAATTCCAGAAAATATCAACGAACAGTTGATTGTCGAGTTGTACTCGAAATAAAGCCTAGATAATGCGGAACGGTTGGCGATCTTTTTGAGAACGCCAACCATTTTCGCATTTCAAGCACACCGTTCAATCCAGATAGCCTCGCCCTCGAAATCAAATTTGTTTTTCCCACCCAACACTCTCGGAGCATTCCACATATGAGTATTCTCAATTTCCAGAAGCCTGACAAAATCCTGTTGCAAAAAGCGACCGAATTTGAAGGCACTTTCGAGTTCAAACCATTGGAGCCGGGTTTCGGCCAAACGGTTGGCAACTCGCTTCGCCGCGTTCTCCTCTCCTCACTCGAAGGCTATGCCATCAATGCCGTGCGTATTGGCGGTGTTGACCACGAGTTTGCGACGATTAAGGGGGTGGTAGAAGACGTAGTGGACATTGTGCTTAACCTCAAGCAAGTGCGCATCAAACCTGTGGTGCAGGATGACAAAAACCCACAGGAAAAAATCTACCTCACCATCAGTGGTAAGGAAGAGTTCCGCGCCAGCGATATTGAGGACTTTACCAACGTGTTCAAAATCATGAATCCCGATCTCCTGCTTTGCCGAATGGAGCCATCGGTAACGCTTGAACTCGAGCTGACAATCAACAAAGGCCGTGGCTATCAGCCCGCTGAAGACGGCGCACCCAAAGACGCGGCCATCGGAGTTATTCCGATTGATGCCATCTACACGCCCATCAAAAATGTGGCATACCGTGTAGAAAGCACCCGTGTAGGTCAGCGCACCGACTACGAAAAGCTCACCATTGATATCAGAACGGACGGTACTATCCATCCTGAAGATGCTATCCGTGAGGCAAGCCGTATCCTGATTCAACATTTGATGCTCATCACTGATGAGAACATCACTTTTGATACACCGACCAACCGGGAGGAAAGTGTGGTGGATGAGCACATCCTTCACATGCGCAAACTGCTGAAAACTTCCCTGGAAGACCTCGACCTCAGTGTTCGTGCTTACAACTGCCTCAAGGCAGCCAAAATCAACACCCTGGCTGAATTGGTGCGCTACGACACCCACGAACTACTCAAATTCCGCAATTTCGGTAAGAAGTCGCTGGTAGAAATTGAGGAATTGCTGCAAGACAAAAATCTGACTTTCGGCATGGATTTGGCGAAGTACAAGTTGGACGAAGAATAATGTAAGGTGCCTGTTTACTGCAAGGTTGGCAGGCACCATTTTTTTAACAAAGTGCGGTAATTGTTGAGCGTCCCATAAAGTGGACTGCCCCAATGCCGCCACCTAATAAAAGGTACGCTTACAATGAGACACGGAGACAAAATTAACAACCTCGGGCGCACAGAATCACACCGCCGCGCCCTGCTTGCCAACCTCGCCATCGCTCTGATTGAGCACAAGCGCATCACGACCACACTTGCTAAAGCAAAAGCGCTTCGCCGTTACGCCGAGCCGCTGATTACCAAAGCGAAAGACAACTCAACGCACTCGCGTCGTATCGTATTCAGTTACCTCCAAAACAAAGAAGCTCTCAAAGAACTTTTTGGCCCAGTAGCCGAAAAAGTAGGGGAGCGTCCAGGTGGTTACCTTCGCATTATCAAGCTTGGCTTCCGCCGGGGTGACGGTGCCGAAACAGCCATGATTGAATTGGTAGATTTCAACGAAACCTACAATCCAAACGCAGGTAAAGTTCGCCAGGCGAAGAAAACGCGTCGTGGTGGCAAGAAAGCAGCAGTAGTAGCAGAGGAGGCTTCAGCCGCCGCAGCCTTGGCAGAGGAGGCTTCAGCTCCCGTAACGGAAGAAGAAGTAGTATCGGTTGCTGAGGAAGTTGCTGTAGAGCGCGCACCGGAAGTAGTTGCTGCTCCTGTAGAAGCAGTAGCTGAGGAAGTTGCAGCACCTGTTGAAGCAGTAGCTGAGGAGGTTGCACCAGTAGAAGCGGCAGCTGAGGAAGTTGTTGCTGAGGACGTGCCCGCCGAAGTCATAACGGAGGAGGGAGTTGCACCAGTAGAAGCTGCAGCGGAAGAAGCAACCGAAACAGCGACAGAAGTTGCTGAAGAGGTGCCTGCAGCTGAAGAAGCCTCCGCTGAAGCTACGGCGGATAAAGCGGATAAAAAAGAAGACGAGCAAGCATAATTATCTTTGCTTAGAAAATATTAGAGGCGGCATCCCAGGAGGGGTGTCGCCTCTTTTTGCTATGGGTAAGGGCCAAGTCTGTTGGGCTAGTCTTCTAGAGAAACCTTGAGGGAATTAGTGGGAATACAACTCTTCTGCTTTGTCTAAAAGCCAGCGCCAGTCAGCGGTTTGTTTTTTCTCTTGGATTCGGTGGATCAAGCGTTCCGCACGTTTTTTATCACCGGGTGTGAAACTGGTCAGTTGGGCGAGTAGATTAGAAAATTCTATATGTATTTTTCTTTCGTTATCTGATAAAAGTTTTTGCGAGTTGCGGCTTAAGAACATCTTAAAGGCATCTAATCTATAAGAAAGCAAATCGGAGCGCAATTCATACAGTGCCTTCAATTCTAAACGTTTCCCATGTAACAGATAACCGACAGACGGAGTTGAAGCAGGGATAAAATCTAAACATTCCGAATATCTGCCAATGCCGAAGAGGTAAAGGGCCTTGTTAAATCGGTAATAATCCTGACTTTCATTTTCTCCGATAATCTCATGCTTGTGATTTTCGATAAAATCCAAGAGCCAGTCAAACTGTTTCACTCTAGCAGCTATTAGTGACACAGCGCCAAAAGTACTAGGATGGAGACTACCTTCATAGTGGAGAAAGCCTCGGGCTAGGTTGTCTTTGTAAAGCTCGAACAAGGTTAAACGAATCTCCTCGTTGTCAGAAAATAAATTGGCAACCCATGCACAAAGACTTCGTAAATAGGTATAAAATGCCCGAAGTGCTGCGGGATCTAATACATTCTCATGCAAAAGTAGAAGATCGAAGAGTGCTCGTACGTCAAGGGGTACAGGGTGTGTTTTTCTAAGAAGTACACATATTTCCCAATTGATTTTTAGGGATGGTGATTCTTCTAAATATCGCTCAGGGATAGAAATTTCGTTTAGGATAACCTCAATAATTTCAGGAAGCTCAAGATTTGTTGCTTTTTGCTGTAAAAGAAATGTATTGAGTCGGACTATCTTTTGGCGTTGATAATTCAATTCCAATGAATGAAGCACTTTTGGGACGTTCAGATCACCCTTCATCTGGTTATGCAAGCTTTCTGAATCATGGATAGCATCCTCCAAAAGGAATTGCTGGTGGTGGTAGGTGTTGTTTTTCCATTTTGAATTTTCTTGAATTTTCTGAAGTCGGGTCAATGCAAATCGATATCGATCATTTAAACCATGAGAACGGGCAATTTCAGAAAAATCTAATACCTGATTAAATTCATTTTCCTCTCGCAAATATTTTTTAGTCAGTAAAAAAGAGCGAATAACCTTGTGGGCCTCTACCATTATTTTGTCTAATCTGCCATCTATAAACTCTTGATCAGGAAAGAGCCAGGAATAGACCTTTTTTTTGTCCAATTCACCAGAGTTTTCTTGCATAGCGAACTCAAAACAAACATCTAAAAGCGGCACTACCCACGCCCGCATTTTGCCATCATTGACAAAAGAAAGCATAGCGAATTCTCTTGCTTGAGGTCTTTCCTCGTGGCTTAATATCCGAATCAATGAAGATAACGCACCATACTGACCCACCTTTAACGGTCTAAGTTGACCCACCTATAACGGCGCAAAGTGACCCACCTATAACGGTTCAAAGTGACCCACCTTTTGATGCGGATTTGATGCAAACA
>Ga0247843_1001420_pt1 | contig 48758 bp, 34 predicted proteins | sample LaCruzMarch2017__FD_192420 | JGI IMG/M metagenome (GOLD analysis project Ga0247843, IMG submission 192420) | Freshwater microbial communities from meromictic Lake La Cruz, Castile-La Mancha, Spain - LaCruzMarch2017_8m | ecosystem: Environmental > Aquatic > Freshwater > Lake | place: Spain...
GGTCGAAGGTCGAGTCGCCCTGGATGATGAAGCCCTGGGCAGCGGTCAGCGTGGTCAGGTCCACCACCTGCCGCCCGTCAACGTCCGTGCCGAAGCCCGCCGCACCGCCAAACACCACATAGGCCTCGCCGGCATTGGTGCCGCCGTCATCGCCGCCGAACGCGCCAACGATCAGGTCGGCGAAGCCATCGCCATTCACATCGCCGGCCGTCGAGACGGATCTGCCCGCAAAGTCGGAGGCCGCATCGCCCTGGATGATGAAGCCCTGCGCGGCGGTGAGGGTGGTCAGATCCACCACCTGCCGCCCGCCAACGTCCGTGCCGAAGCCCGCCGCACCGCCAAGCACCGCATAGGCCTCGCCGGCACTGCCGCCGCCGTCATCGCCGCCGAACGCGCCAACGATCAGGTCGGCGAAGCCATCGCCATTCACATCGCCGGCCGTCGAGACGCTACTGCCCGCAAAGTCGGAGGCCGCGTCGCCCTGGATGATGAAGCCTTGCGCGGCGGTCAGGTTGGTCAGGTCCACCACCTGCCGCCCGCCACCATCCGCCGTGCCGAAGCCCCCTGTGCTGCCGAACAGCACATAGGCCTCGCCGGCAAAGTCGCCGCCGTCATCGCCATAGGGCGCGCCCACGATCAGATCGGCGAAGCCATCACCATTCACATCGCCGGCCGCCGAGACGCTCCGGCCCGCTGTGTCGGAGGCCGCATCGCCCTGGATGATGAAGCCCTGCTCCGCGGTCAGATTGGTCAGATCCACCACCTGCCGCCCGCCACCATCCGTCGTGCCGAAGCCCCCTGCGCCGCCGAACAGCACATAGGCCTCGCCGGCACGGTCGCCGCCGTCATCGCCTGGGGGTGCGCCCACGATCAGATCGGCGAAGCCATCGCCATTCACATCGCCAGCCGCCGAGACGCTCCGGCCCGCAAAGTCGCCGGCCGTGTCGCCCTGGATGATGAAGCCCTGCGCGGCGGTCAGGGTGGTCAGATCGATGATGGATGCGGACACGGGTGGACCTCTGCTTTGTCGGTTGCGAGAAGGCAGGGAGGCGGGGAGGGTTCCCCAACATTGCCTTACCCGGGCGGTTAACCGACCTTTCATCGGAAGACAAGTGACGGATCAATTATCCGTGTGCCTCGCACGCACGCCCCCCGCGGGCCTCCGTGCCGGCCGGATCGGACGCGCGGGCGTGTCCGCCCGAGGCCGGTCAAGCCGCAGGGCGACGCCCAGCCGCTGGCGTGGGGTGGGTGGCGGTTTGCGCAGAGCCGTCGAGATTGGCTATGGACGTCGCGTCACCCCGATCCCGAAAGCCCCGCATGAGCGAAGCCCCGAAACCCCGCTTCGAAATCCAGGCCTCGCGCCACTTCACCAATTGGCTTGCCGGGCAGGGGGCCAGCCTGGCCGTCACCACCTATCAGGCCGGGAAACTGCTGCTGCTGGGGACCCGCCCGGATGGCAAGCTTTCGGTGTTCGAGCGCAGCCTGCCGCGCTGCATGGGCCTCGCCGTCAGCCCCGGCGCGCTGCATGTGGCGACGCTGTCGCAGCTTTGGCGCTTCCGCGACCTGCTGGCCGGCACGCCGGGTGCGCCGGTGCCCAGCGGCTATGCGGGGCATGATGCGATCTATGCGCCGCGCCGCTGTTGGGTGACGGGCGATCTCGACGCGCATGACCTGGCGCTGCTGCCCGATGGCCGGCCGATCTTCGTCAATACGCTGTTCTCCTGCCTCGCCACCGTGGATGAGGAGCACAGCTTCGCCCCGCTCTGGCGGCCGCGCTTCATCTCGCGCCTGGCGGCCGAGGATCGTTGCCATCTGAACGGGCTGGCGATGGGCGAGGATGGCCAGGCGCGCTATGTCACGGCGGTCGGTGCCTCGGACGTGGCGGATGGCTGGCGCGAGCATCGCGCCGCGGGCGGCCTGGTGATCGACGTGGCCTCGGGCGAGACGGTGGCGGGCGGGCTTTCCATGCCGCATTCGCCGCGGCTGCATCGCGGCGTGCTGTATGTGCTGAACGCGGGAACCGGCGAATTCGGCCGGGTGGATGTGGCGAGCGGGCGGTTCGAGCCGATCGCCTTCTGCCCGGGCTTCCTGCGCGGCCTGACCTTCCTGGGCGATTTCGCGCTGGTCGGGCTTTCGCTGCCGCGCGAGAACCGCACCTTCACCGGCCTCGCCTTGGATGCGGCGCTGACCGCGCGCGGGGCGGAGGCGCGGTGCGGGGTGATGGCGATCAACCTGGCCACCGGCGATGCGCCGCATTGGCTGCGCTTCAGCGGCGCGGTGGAGGAACTCTACGACGTGGCGGCCATCCCGGCCGTGCGCGCGCCAGCCGCCATCGGCTTCATCGGCGACGAGATCAAGCGCTTCGTCTCCTTCGATCCGCCGCCCGGCTGAGCGCCGGCTTGGCCGAGCCAATCTCGGCAGTTCGGGCGCCGGCACGCCGGCCGCACTCCGCGCCGTACTGGCCGAGCCCGCGCTGGCGGCCCGCATGCAGGCGGCGGCGATGCTGCCCGCGCCGATGGCGCGGTGATCACGCGGGCCGGCATCCGCGCGGAATAGGCGTGCGGGCCGGCGGGTCGCTTCGCGATCCGCCGGCCGATCCTGCCTCAGAGCACGAAGTCGCCGGCCACCAGCGTGTGCAGCCCGTTCAGGATGATCGCGGCGTCCGCACCCAGGCCGGCGTTCACGTTCATCTCGACATGCGTGTTGCCGCCCTGCTGGAAGGCGCGCAGCTGGCCGGCCGCGGTGAAGGCGGCGTCGCCGATGAAGCTGAACTGCTGGTCGCCGGAAAGCGCGCCGTTGGCGTCCTTGCGGGCGACGTTGATGCGATCGCCGGCATCGAAATCGGCGATCACATCCGGGTTCGCTGCGGTCGAATGCAGCAGCTCGCGGAACAGGAAGACATCGTCGCCGAGCCCGCCGCTGAGCGTGTCGGCCCCGGCACTGCCGATGAGAAGGTCGTTGCCGCCCCCGCCCGCCAGCGAGTCATTGCCTTCATCGCCGGTCAGCGAGTCAGCGCCCTCGCCGCCGACCAGCGTGTCGTTGCCATCCCAGCCGCGCAGACGGTTGGCGACGGCGTCGCCGGTGATGCTGTCATTGCCTTCGCCGCCGAAGACATTCTCGAAGCCGGAGATGGTGTCCGCCGCGCCATGGCCGCCCGACACGGTGTGCGTGACCAGGTCCACCGTTACGCCGTCACGATCGCCGCGGAACGAGAGTGTGTCCGTGCCATCGCCGCCATGCAGCGAGTCGCCCCCCGTGCCGCCATGGATGAAGTCATTGCCCCCGCCCCCATTCAGGGTGTCCGCGCCGGCGCCGCCCTTGAGCGTGTCAGCTTCATGGCCGCCATGCACCAGATCATGGCCGCTGGTTGGGGTATTGTTCACCAGTCCCACGACATTCGTCACGGTGATCGCCACCTCGCGTGAGGTGGAGGTGGTGCCGTCGCTGGCGATGACTTCGACAATGTAGACATTGTCGCCGTCGACGTCGCGCTTGGTCTCGAAATCCGGGCTCACCTTGAAGCTGACCGCACCGGTCATGCTGTCAATGTCGAACAGCGCCGCATCATCTTCGGCGCTGAGCGACCAGGTGATGGTCTGGCCGTCGGCGTCCGTCGCGGTCGCCTGGTAGGCGATGCCCGTGCCGTTCTCGGCGAAGGTGGCGGCGTTGGCCGAGGTGATCGCGGGCGCGTCATTCTCGGCCGTGACCGTCACGGCCACGATCGCCCCGGTGGGGGTCGACGCATTGTTGCGCCATGTCCTGACCGTGCCGTCCTGCCCACCGACCATAATGTCGAGGTCCCGGTCATTGTCGATGTCGGCGAAGGTCGGCGCGCTGAAGGCCCGGGCAGCGATGCCGTCGAGGGGATTGGCCGTGCCCGTCAGTTCGGTGAAGACCGGCGTGGCTGCCGGGCCGCTGCGCGCAAACACGCGCAGCACGCCGTACTGGTGACCCACCACGAGGTCGAGGTCGCCATCGCCGTCCAGATCGACGAAGGTTGGCGCGCCGCGGTCCCCGACATCGATGCCGGCGAATGGATTGTCCGTGGACGTCAGTTCGGTGAAGACCGGGGTGGCGGCGCCGCTGTTCGCAAAGGCGTGCAGCGTTCCGTCTACGTTGCCTACCACCAGGTCGAGGTCGCCATCATTGTCCAGATCGACGAAGGTCGGCGCGCTGAAGGCCCCGACATTGATGGTGCCGAGCGGATTGGCCGAGCCAATCAGCTCCACGAAGGCAAAGTCCGGCTTCGACCCGCCATTGTTGAGATGCGCGCGCAGCGTGCCGGCGAAGGAGCCGGCCACGAAGTCGAGATCGCCGTCGCCGTCAAGATCCACGAAGGAGGGCTTGCTGATCGCGCCGTAATTGAAGCCAAAAAAGGGCTGTTCGGATGCGTCCAGGTTCTGCACGTAGGTCGGCGCTGCGTCGGTGCCGGTATTCCGGTACAGCCTGATCTGACCGAGCCCATTGCCCAGCACGAGATCGCGATCGCCATCGCCCTCAATGTCGATGAAAAGTGGCGCGGCGTGGCTGGCCGGGAGAAAACCAAAGTCGGGATGCGTATCCGAGAGATCGACGTTGGCGAAGGGATTGTCCGTGCCGGTCAATTGGGCGGGGGCGGCAAAGGTGGCCCCGAGGCCCGCGCCGAGCGCATCCACGACATCGATCGTCAGGTTGCGGCTGGCGGTCGGCGTATCGCTGACATTGGCGAAGGCCAGTCGCTGGATCAGCGCATCCACGGCGGCGGCCGTCACGCCCTGGGTGGCGAAGGTCACGGTGAAGTTCCCGCCCACGCCGCCGCTGGCCTGGCCGATGACGGTGCCGCCGAAGCTGATCGTGGCGCCCGAGACGCCGATCTGGCCGGCGCCATTGCCCTGGTCCAGGACCGAGATCCGGTCATCGGCCAGCACGCCCGAAACCGTGAGCCGCCCGCCGGCGAGCGACGAGGCGGAGGTGAATGTCACGTCGCTGTCCAGCAGCGCGGGTGCTGCGTTCTCACCGAAGGCGGCGGGGGTGTCGAAATTCTGAAGCAACAGCATTGGGGCGTCTCCAGGACGACGTTACGCTTTCGGGCCGCGGCCGCCCGGCAGCCTGCATTGGGCCAGGAAAGTGCTGCGCTTTTCGCTTGGGCGTTCACGGTGGCGTGAGGTGATTTTTTTGTAAAGCATGGGGTGGTTCGGTAACCAATCTGCTGCATTCCTGGATCATGGAGACCGCCGCGTGAGCATGGCATCCGCGCGCGAACCTGCGGCCAAGCCTCCACCCTGCCCGCCGCGTCCGGCACCGGTTACGACGCGCGGCGTTCGCTGGACCTGGCGCGCGATCCGGGCATCCAGGCGACGTTCCTGGCCAACATGGTGGGGCGATCCAGCGCCCCGACTTTGGTTCACCGACCTGCCTTGCCGGAAGCTGGCCGCCGCGGCTGGCGAGCGGCGCCCGCCCCACCGCTACCGGCCGAGCAGCGGCAGCAGGCGCGAGCCCGGGTTGGAGGCTTCGAACAGGTGCAGGCCAAGCTCCTCGGCCAGCGCCTCGCAAGCCAGCACGGCGCGCAGCGGATTGCCGTGCGGGTCGAGCCGCGGGCTGAACAGGCCGAAGCCGAGCATCCGGTTCACGACCGCCACCACGCCGCCGCCGACGCCGCTCTTGGCGGGCACGCCGACGCGGCAGGCCCAGTCCCCGGCGCCGTCGTAGAGGCCGCAGGTGAACATCACCGCCAGCGTATCGCGCACGGCGTCCAGGCCGAACACATCAGCGCCGGTCAGCGGGTTGGTGCCGAGGTTCGCCAGCGTGCCGCCCATCACCGCCAGGTCCGCGGCCGTGACGCTGAGCGAACAGGCGCGGAAATACACATCGACCGCTGCTTCCGGGTTGGCCGCGAAGACCCCGGCCGCGCGCAGCAGGTTGGCGATTGCGCGGTTGCGATGTCCGGTCGCGCTTTCCGACGCGTGCACGACCTGATCCAGCGCCAACTCCCGCCCCGCAGCGGCGGAGAGGCTTGCCAGCAGCGTCGGGAAGGCCGCATCGCCCAGCGCATCCTGCAACAGGCCGGTCACGGCGATGGCGCCGGCATTGACCATCGGGTTGAAAGGACGGTTGCGGCCGGGCTGCAGTTCCAGCGCGTTGAAAGCCTCGGCCATCGGCTGCACGCCGACAGCGCGCCGCATGGCCTCTCGCCCCAGCAGGTCGAGCGCGACGGCATAGGCGAAGGGCTTGCAGACCGACTGGATGGTGAAGGGGTGCCGGCTGTCACCTGTCTCATGCAGCTGGCCATCTGCAGTCACGGCCGCCAGGCCGAACAGATCGGGCGGCACCGCGGCAAGGGCCGGGATATAGGTTGCAACCTCGCCGCCTTGCTCGTCGCGCAGCCGAGCATGCTGCGCCTCCAGAAGGCGCCGAAGCTGGGACAGGGGCGAAGGGGGAAGACGCATGCCACGGATCCTCATAGCCCCAAGGGCTATTGCTGCTTTGCGCCGTGGCTTCGTTCCCGAAGCCGCTGATAGCGCGGGGGCCCGATAGCGGCAAGGCATGGTTGGTGGGGCGTTATTGCAAACGCTTCGCAATTGCGCTAACTGGGCTCACCCGATCAGGAGACCCCCATGAACCGCCGCATGCTTCTCGCCTCTGCCGCCGCGCTGGCCGCCCCCGGCCTGCTCCGCGCCCAGGATCGCAGCATCGCCGTCTACTCGGCCCGCCATTATGACAGCGACCGCAGCCTGTTCGACACCTTCACCCGCCAGACGGGGCTGCGCGTGCGGGTGATCGAGGCGAATGCCGACCAGCTGATCGAACGCATCCGCGCCGAGGGCGCGAACAGCCCGGCCGATATCCTGATCACCGTCGATGCCGGCCGGCTGGTGGCGGCGAAAGCGGCCGGGCTGCTGCAGCCGGCGCGCTCCGCGCTGCTGGACCAGGCGATACCGGCGCATCTGCGTGACACGGAAGGGCACTGGTTCGCCTTCTCCGCCCGCGCCCGGGTGATCATGTACGACAAGGCGGTGGGGCTGCCCGGCGGCCTCGCGCGCTATGAGGATCTGGCGAAGCCCGACTATCGCGGCATGATCTCGGTCCGCTCCTCCTCCAACATCTACAATGTGGTCTGGACCGCCAGCATGCTGGCCGCCAATGGCGCGGAGGCGACCGAGGCCTGGGCGCGGGGCGTGGCCGCCAACCTCTCCCGCCCGCCTCAGGGCGGCGATACCGACCAGATCCGGGCCGTCGCGGCCGGGCAGGGGCGGGTCGCCATCGCCAACACCTACTATCTCGGCAACCTGGCGCGCTCCGCCCGCGCCGAGGAGCGGGCGATCGCGGAGCGGATCGGCGTGCTGTTCCCGAACCAGGGCGATCGCGGCACGCATGTGAACGTCTCGGGCGCGGGCATTGCGCGCGGCGCGCCGAACCTGGCCGGCGCCCAGGCCTTCCTGGAATATCTGGCAAGCCCCGCCGCGCAGGCGATCTTCGCGGACGGCAACAATGAGTATCCGGTGGTGGCCGACGCCGCGCCAAACGCCTTCCTGACCGGGCTCGGTCGCTTCAGGCAGGATCCGGTGAATGCCGGCGACGTTGCCGCCCGCTCGGCCGAGGCGCTGCGCCTGATGCAGCGCGCCGGCTGGCGATAGGGCAAGGCGGGCCGGCGAGGGCTACAGGATGAAGGACTCCGCGGTCAGCGCCACGGTCGAGATCACGGTGATCGCGAAATCCTCCGCTCCGTCGCCATTCGTGTCGAAGCGCACCCGGTTCTCGGTGCCGAAGCGCGCCACCGAGATCTCGCCCGCCACCCCGGTGAAGTCGCCCGCCACCAGCAGGAAGGCCTGATTGCCCGTCAGCAGCGTGTTGGCGTCGATCGCCGAGACGTCGATCCGGTCGCCCTGCGCGGTGTTGAAGCCCAGGATGCGATCGCGCCCGGGCAGCGTGTTCGTGCTGTCGTTGGTCAGTGTGAAGCGGAACAGGTCGGCGCCGAGCCCGCCATCCAGCGTGTCGGCCCCGGTTCCGCCCTGCAGCGTGTCCGCCCCGTCGCCGCCTTCCAGCCGGTTATTGGCGCCGTTGCCACGCAGCGAATCCGCCCCGGCCGAGCCGATCACCCCCTCGATCTCGCTGAAACTGTCGACACCGTGGCCGAAATTCTGCGGGAAGCTGTCCAGGAAGAAGTTCACCGGGCCCGGCGCGTCGGCATAGGAGATCATGTCGAAGCCGGCGCCGCCCGCCATGCTGTCATTGCCGGCGCCGCCCAGCAGCGTGTCATTGCCATCGCCGCCCAGCAGCGTGTCGGCCCCGGCATCGCCGAACAGCCGGTCGCCGCCCGCCTGGCCCTCCAGGCGGTTGTCCATCGCGTCGCCGGTCAGGCTGTCACCGCCGGCGCCGCCCAAGACGCCCTCGACCAGCGCGAAGGTGTCGCCGGCGGCGGAGCGGGTGCTCAACGCCGGCATCGCCAGGCTGACAACCAGCCCGAGGGTCTCCAGGCTGTAATCCGCCATGTCGAGGCCAACGCCGCCCACCAGGCTGTCGGCGCCCGCCTCGCCACGCAGCGTGTCATTGCCGCCCCCGCCCACCAGCGTATCGGCGCCAAGGCCGCCGATCAGCAGGTTGGCGGCCGCGTCGCCGGTCAGCCGGTCGGCGCCGCGCCCACCGATCAGCCCCTCGAAGCCGCTGAGACGGTCATTGCCGAGCCCGGTCGCCTGCGTGCCAATGTTGGACAGGTCGACGATCACCGCCTTCGTCGCATCGGCATAGGAGGCCAGGTCGAAGCCCGCCCCGCCCTCCATCACGTCGGATCCGGCGCCGCCCAGGATGGTATCGGCGCCGCCCAGCCCATCCATCCGGTCATTGCCCAGCAGCCCCTCCAGCCGGTTCGCGCCGTCATTGCCGGTGATCGTGTCGGCGAAGGCGCTGCCCTCGGCATTCTCGATGATGCTGACGGTGGTGGCGCCGAGACCGGTCGTCAGCACGCTGACAATATTGGAGCTGTTGGAGGTCAGCGGCGTGACTGCGCCGAAGCCGAGGTCAGCGACCAGCGCCTGGTAGGGCGCCTCGACGGAGCTGCCACCGGCGATGGCGAAGATCGGGATCAGCCCCGCGCCGGCCAGGGCAGCGCGCAGCTGCGCCAGCCCCGGATAATCCTCGCCGGTGCCGGGCGGGCTGCCGTCCAGCACCGTGTCGCCATTGTTCGGCGTGGTGATGCCGCCGGCCGCGCCATCGCCCGCCACATGGAAGGGGGCGTCGGTGAACAGCACGACGAAGCGCGATGCCTCGCCGCGATAGCCGATCTCGCTGGCGCGCAGGCTGAGCTGCATCAGCGCCTCGATCTGCGCCTCCGGCCCGTCGCCGCCGCTGAGGATGGTCAGCGCCCCATAGGCGGCGGCGAGGCCCGCCTGCTCGGCGGTCAGCGCCAGATCCTGGCGGTAGGTATAGTCGGTCCCCGAGCCGAACGGGTTGACCGCCTTGTCCACGAAGCTGGCCACGCCGAAGCGGCTGTCGGCCTGCACCGCGCGCACCGCCGCCACCACATCCGGCACCAGCGCGCGAACCGATATGATGTCGTCGCTGAAGGATCCGGACAGATCCTGCAGGAACACGATGTCGAGCGCGGTGAGCAGTTCCGACGCGCCGATGGTGATGGCGCGCCCATCCACCTGGCTGGTGGCGCCGAAGCGCAGGTCGATCTGCGCGCCGGCCAGCGCCCCCCTGACGTCGAAGACGTCGGTGCCAACCAGATCCTCGACCAGGGTTGGCCCCCCGGGGCCGGCAAAGACGAAGCGGTCGTCGCCGCTGCCGCCAAGCGCGAAGCCGTCATCGCCCGTGCCCACCACCAGCGTATCGGCGCCGGTGCCGCCGAGCAGCGTGTCGCCCCCGGCGCCACCTTCCAGCCGATCGTCGCCGCCGGACGCGGAGAGCAGGTTGGCTCCGGCATCGCCGATCAGCGTGTCGCCGAAGGCGCTGCCGGCCAGGTTCTCGATCTCCTCCAGCCGGTCGCTGCCCTCGGCCAGCGTGTTCTGCACCGTGGTGACGGCCAGGCTGACTCGCACCCCGGCGGCGGCGCCTGAATAGTCCGCCGTGTCGCGGCCCTCGCCGCCGAGCAGCACGTCATTCCCGGCGCCGCCGATCAGCCGGTCGTCGCCCAGTTCGCCCGCCAGCGTGTCATGATCGGCGCCGCCCCGCAGCGTGTCGGCGCCCGCGGCCCCGGCCAGGCTGTCATCCCCCGCCAGCCCCTCAAGAACATTGGCGCCGGCGTTGCCCGCCAGCATGTCGCCACCTTCGGCCGAGCCGCGCAGATTCTCGATGGAAACCAGCTGGTGCAGGCCGAGCCCCGCCACCTCCTGCACGCCCGCCTCGGCCAAGCTGACCGCGACGGGACCGGGGGCACCGCCATAGTCGGCGGTGTCCAGGCCCTCGCCGCCCTCCAGCGTGTCGTCGCCCGCGCCGCCCATCAGCACATCGTCGCCGCCGGCGCCGCCGAGACTATTGTTCCCATCGTCGCCAGCCAGCGTGTCGGCGAAGCCGCTGCCCGAGAGGTTCTCGATCGCCAGCAGCCGATCGGCGCCGGCCGGCCCGGCCGCCTGCGCCCCGGCGATCGACAGGTCGATCGCGACGCCGGCGGCGGCGCCGGCATAGGAGGCCACATCCTCCCCCGCCCCGCCATTCAGCGTATCGGCGCCGAGCCCGCCTTCCAGCGTGTTGGCGCCGGCATCGCCGGTCAACTGGTCGTTGAACTGGCCGCCGACCAGCGCCTCGAAGCCCACCAGCGTGTCCACGCCGCCGCCGCCGGTGTTTTGGCCGCCCGTCATCGCCAGGCTGACCGTCACCGCAAAGGTGGCATTGAAGTAGGAGGCGGTGTCCAGCCCCTCGCCGCCGACCAGGCTGTCGCCGCCGCCGCCGCCGGCCAGCAGATTGTCGCCGGCATCGCCCACCAGCGTGTCCGCCACCTCGCTGCCCACCGCATCCTCGAAGCCCAGCAGCGTGTCGGCGCCGGCGCCCGTCGCGGTCTGCATGGGCGTGTCGAGCCGCACGATGATCGAGGAAAAGCTGCCCGCGAAGCTGGCCAGATCGCGGCCCGCGCCGCCATCCAGCAGGTCATTGCCGCTGCCGCCCAGGATCGTGTCGCCGCCGCCGAGGCCCTGCAGCGTATCGGCATTGCCGGTGCCCGTCAGGCTGTCGCCGAAGGCGCCGCCCGCCGCCATCTCGAAGCCCGAGAAGCTGTCCACCCCGGCGGCACCGCTGGTGGTGCCGTTGGCGAGGGAGACAAGGACGCCGCCCATGGCATTGGCATGGCTCAGCAGGTCCAGCCCGTCGCCGCCGGTGATGGTGTCGTTGCCGGCGCCGGCTTCCACCGTGTCGTTGCCGGCGCCCAGGGTCAGGACGTTGGCGCCGGCCGATCCGGTGACGCTGTCATTGCCGGCGCCGGTGGTCAAATTCTCGATGTTGAGCAGCAGGTCCTGGCCCGCCTCGCCCAGATCCTGTCGCAGGGTCAGCGCCAGCGACACCGTCAGATCGTCGCCGAAGGCGGCATAGTTCGCCAGGTCCGTGCCGGCCCCGCCATCCAGATCATCATCGCCGGTGCCGCCCAGCAGGCTGTCATTGCCCTCGCCGCCCAGCAGCGTGTCGGCGCCATCCGCGCCATCCAGCGTGTCGAAGCCGGCCATGCCTTCGATGCGGTTCGCGGTGGCGTCGCCCGTCAGGGTGTCGGAACCGCTGCCGCCGCGCAGATCCTCGAAGCCGCTGACCGTGTCGGCGCCGAGACCCGAGCCCGCGGTAAATTGCGTGTTGACCAGCGACACGGTGACGGCGCTGGAGGTGCGCTCGAAGGACAGCGTGTCGCGGCCATCGCCGCCGGTGAGCAGATCATTGCCCTGGCCGCCTTCCAGCACGTTGGCGCCGCCATTGCCGGTCAGCGTATCGCCCAGGTTCCCGCCGAGCAGATTCTCGAAGGCGACCAGCGTGTCGATACCGGCGCCGCCGGTATCCTGCGGCCCGGCCAGGGCCAGCGAGACGGTGACGGCGCCGCTGGCGCCGGCATAGCTGGCGGTGTCCAGCCCGGCATTGCCGATCAGCGAATCATCGCCGGCGCCGCCCTGGATCAGATCGTCGCCCAGGCCGCCGATCAGGGTCTGCGCGCCGCTGGTTCCGGTCAGCGTATCGGCGAAGTCGCTGCCGGTGACGCGCTCGATGTCGAACACGACGACGGTGGGGTTGGCGTTGGACGCCATGTCGACGTGCAGCGCCTGCGCCAAAGCCGCACCGCTCAGCAGGTCGATGCCCGCGCCGCCGGCCACCGTGTCACGGCCGGCGCTGGCGATGAAGATGTCGTCGCCACCATCGCCCACCAGGCTATCATTGCCGGCCCCACCGTCCAGCCGGTCGGCCCCCTCGCGCCCGCGCAGGCTGTCATTGCCGTCGCCGCCCGTCAGCGTGTCATCGCCCGCGAGCAGCAACGTGTTGAGGCCGGTCAGATTGGGCGCGGTGAGCAGCGGCGCCACCGAGGCGGCCGCGACCGAAAGCCCGGTGATGGTGGCCACGGTGACGCCGGCCAGGGTGAAGGTCAGGCCGGTGATGGTGCCCGCCGTCGGATAGGTGGTGCCGCCGGCCACCGGGTCGAAACCGGTGCCGGTGAACTGCACGACATAGGGGTCGCCACCCGTGGTCGTGCCGACCATCCAACTGGTGGCGCTGCGCAGGCTGGCGGCCGGGCTATTGACCACAAGGCGGTTGAACAGCTGCTCGCTGTCCCCCGCCTGCACGAAGGTGACCGTCGCCATCCCCTGAACTCCCTGAATCCCGTTCCCCTTTCGTAATCCTCAATCCTGCCGCTTGGCCAGCGCTTATTTTGTGATGATTCCAGCCTGAATCGGAATCGGGGTTGTATGTGTCGCGCCTATGTGGCCGCATCGGGCGGCGCGACGGGGCTGCTCGATGTCTCCGCTATGGGGAGAGGGCAGGGGGCGGATGTCGGTGGATCAGCCTTGAAAGGCATGCGGCTCCGGCACCTTGCGGCGCGGGGCCGGTTACCGCCCATGATCGTGGCGCTGCGATGCCGGTTGCCCTTGCGGCCGGGCGGCGCTCCCCACAGGTCACGCTCTCATGCCAACGGTCACTTTCAGTGACTCGTTGGTATGCGTTTTCTTCGCCTCAGGCGCCGGCGCGCCATCCGGCGCTTGGCTTGCGCGCCACTTGGCGCGGCGCCCATCCGGTCGCTCGGGCGGCTGGCGCCGCCCGCAGGTCAATCAACTCGGCCGTGGCTATCATGTCGGGCGTGCCCAACGGCCGACTGAAGGGTATCAACCTTGCGTGATCCTCGCATGAGCCCCGCGATTTCGATCCGGCAGAAGGCGGCGGACCTCGGCTTCGCCGCGGTCGGCTTCACCCGTGCCAGCCTTCCGGACGCGGCGCGCGCGCGGCTCGATGCCTTCCTCGCCGCCGGCCACCATGGGACGATGGGCTGGATGGAACGCCGCGCCGACCAGCGCGCGCATCCGCAAGCCCTGTGGCCGGCGGCGGTCAGCGTGATCTCGCTCGGCCTGAACTACGCGCCGGCGCAGGATCCTCTGGCGCAGCTGGAACGAAGGCAGGAAGCCACGATCAGCGCCTACGCGCACGGGCGTGACTATCATGACGTGGTCAAGAAAAAGCTGAAGGCGCTCGGCCAATGGATGGTGCGGGAATTCAAGGGCAGTGAGCTCAAGGTCTTCGTCGATACCGCGCCGGTGATGGAAAAGCCGCTGGCGCAGCAGGCGGGGCTCGGCTGGCAGGGCAAGCACACCAACCTGGTCTCCCGCGCGCATGGGTCGTGGCTGTTCCTGGGCGAGATCTACACCACGCTCGACCTCACGCCCGACGCCGCCGAGACGGACCATTGCGGCCGCTGCACCGCCTGCCTGCGGATCTGCCCGACCAACGCCTTCCCCGCCCCCTATCGGCTGGATGCGCGGCGCTGCATTTCCTACCTGACGATCGAGCATGCGGGCCCGATCCCCGAGGAATTCCGCGCGCCCATGGGCAATCGCATCTATGGCTGCGACGATTGCCTGGCGGTCTGCCCCTGGAACAAATTCGCCCGCGCCACCGCCGAGCCGGATTTCGCGCCCCGCACCAGCGTGACCGCGCCGCACCTGGCCGAGTTGGCGGTGCTGGATGATGCCGCCTTTCGCGCGCGCTTTGCCGGCAGCGCCATCAAGCGCACCGGGCGCAACCGCTTTGTGCGCAACGTCGCCATCGCGTTGGGCAATAGCGGCGCGCCCGCGCTGCGCCCCGTCGCGCAATCGCTCTGCGAGGATGCCGACCCCGTGGTGGCGGAAGCCGCGCGCTGGGCCGTGGCACGGCTGCCGGCCTGACCGTGCTGATGCTGTCTTCCGGCGGCCAGGACAGCGCCACCGGCCCCGCCCGCGCGCGAAAGGCCGGGCGGCCTGCCGCCGCGATCAGGGGAAGTCGAGCACCGCGCGGTCGCAGGCGGCCTTGGGCGCGGCGCCCTCGAACAGCAGCCTTTCCGCCCGCCGACGCCGTTGCAGGCCCTTCACCACCTGGCCGCCCGCCTTGTTCCAAAGCTCGATCGACGCTGCCGCCCCGGCCAGGTCGCCCGCATTGAACTTGCGCAGCGCGCTGCTGCCGCCAAACCCCTTGGCCCCTGTGCCGATATTGTAGGCCAGGGAGATGAAGGCCGCCGCATGCTTCGGGGCGGCTTTCCCGGGAATCAGCGCGAACACCTTGTCGGCGAAGCGGTTGAGGAACACCAGGAACAGCGCGTCCGCCTCGGCCTGGGTGATCGGCGGATCGTCCATGCTCACCCGGCGCCCATCCGGCCATTCGGTATTGCCCCAGCCGATGGTGGGCACCTTCACCATGTCCAGATAGGGGCCGATCAGCCCGCCGGGCAGCTTCTTCTCGCAGCCCTCGAAGAAATGCATCACCGCGGCGGCATCTTCGAGCGCGGCACGGCGAGCCGGGTCATCGGCAGGCAGGTCGAGCTTTGGCATGGCGGCGCCTCCTCCCGCGGGAGGCTAGCAGGCAGGCCGCGACCGTTGCGAGGGCCTTCGCGTCGCTGGCGGAGAAGTGAGCGCCGCCCGGTCTCATGGCAACGGCCCGACGTGATGACCTGCGGGCGGCGCCAGCCGCCCGAGCGCCCGGATGGGCGCCGCGCCGCATGGCGCGAGGCAAGCGGCCGAATGGCCGCGCCCGCCGCTTGAGGACGCAAATAACACCAACGGGTCACGGCAAGTGACCGTTGGTTTCAGCGGGCCGGCGCGTAGCCCCGCCACCATTCGGCCCAGCGGGCGATCCCGGTCGCCAGGTCGGTGGTGGGGTGCCAGCCGAAATCCTGGACCATGGCGCCAATATCGGCCGCGGTCGCCGGCACATCGCCCTTCTGCATCGGCAACAGGTTGCGCAGCGCCCGCACGTCGAAGGCCCGCTCCAGCGCGGCCACCAGCGCCTCCAGCGGCTCGGGCCGGTTGTTGCCGATATTGTACAGCCGGTGGCCGGGCCGCGCGGGTCCATCCAGCACCGCCAGCAGGCCCGCCACGATATCGTCGATGAAGGTGAAGTCGCGGCGCATCCGGCCTTCGTTGAACAGCGCGATGGGCCGGCCCGCCAGCATCGCCTCGGTGAACAGCCACACCGCCATGTCGGGCCGGCCCCAGGGGCCATAGACGGTGAAGAAGCGCAGCCCCGTCAGCGACAGCCCGTACAGGTCGGCATAGGCGCTGGCCATCAATTCGGTCGCCTTCTTGGTCGCGGCATAGAGGCTGGCCGGGCGATCGGTGCGGTCGGTCTCGACGAAGGGCGCGTCGGTCCGCGCGCCATAGACCGAGGAGGTGGAGGCATACAGAAGGTGGCGGATGCGCCCCTCGGCCCGCCGCACGCCTTCCAGCACCGCCAGCGTCCCGGTGACGTTGGCCGCGCTGTAGGCGAAGGGCGCCTCGATCGACCAGCGCACGCCGGCCTGCGCGCCCAGATGCACCACAAGGTCAATCGCCGGGTCCGCCATCAGCGCCAGCGTGGCGTCGCTGTCGGCCAGATCGACCTGGTGGAAGGCAAAGGCCCCATCCGGCGCCCCTTCCACCATGGCAGCCATCCGCGCCCGCTTCAGGGCGGGATCATAATAGGGGTTGAGATTGTCGATCCCGACCACGCGATCGCCCCTCGCCAGCAGGGCGCGGACCAGATGCGCGCCAATGAAGCCGGCAGCACCGGTGACAAGGATCGTGGACATGCGCCGATATAGACGCTCCCTCAGCGGGGCGCGAGGCGTTCCATGTCGAGCCAGGTGCGCAGCGCGCGATCCTCGGCGGTCAGCGGCTGGGTGAGCGCCCGCTCGGGGAATTCCCACAGGATGGCGCGCGGCGGCGTCTCCCTCCAGGCGGCGCTGCCGAAGAAGGCCCGGGCGGCGCCCGCGAAACCGCCGCCGGCGCGCGCGACATTGCCCACCGCCAGCCCCGCCGCCTGTTGCAGCGCGCCGTTGAAATTGCCGTTCAGGCTGTAGGAACTGCCGAGCAGCGCCACCGCGGGCCCCGCATCATCGTCCAGGATCGAGGCTTCGGCCGCGGCGCCGGCATCCAACAGGGTGGTGGTCTCCACCCGCTCGCGATCGGCCGGCGGGCGCAGCGCATCGGGCACGCCATCCAGGCTCATCAGCCGCAGCAGGTCGCCCGGGCCCGGGGTTTCGACCTGCGCGACCGTGGTGGCGAAGCGCGCGTCGCGCGTCAGGCTCGCGGGCAGCTGGCTGGCCAGGGCCGCGGCCGCGCGGCGCGCGCCCTCCTGGTTCCAATGCGTGTCGGTGCGGTAGTACAGGCCCGCCGCCTCGGGGCCGAGCACCGTGCGGAGATCCAGGGTGCGCACGCCACGCGCGGCCAGCAGATCCGCGAAGATGGCGAAGCGCCCGGCGGCTTCGGCCGCATAGGGCGCGCCGCAGCGCAGCGCGGGCAGCAGCCTTGCCTTGTCGGGCACCACCAGCACGGTCAGCGCGATGTCACGCTCGGCCAGGAAGGCGGCGATGTCGCCCGCAAGCTCCGCCCGGCTGGCCAGGGCCGCCCCGCCATCGGGCCAGGGGCGAAGCTCCTCGGTCAGGAACAGCCAGCCATCGCAGCCCGGCCAGACCTGCGTGCCGCCGCTGCCGAAGGCGATCCAGCGCAGCACGCCGCCCGCGGCCCGCAGCCAGCGATCGGCGGGCAGGTCGGCCGCCATGATGCGATTGATGGCGGCGGCGGTCTGGCCGGCCAGGAAGGCGTCGACGCGCAGCACCTCGGCCAGCCGCCGCTGCGGGCCGGGCGCCGACAGCGCCGCCACGCCTTGCCACAGGCCAAGGGCGAGGGCCAGGATGATGGCGGCGCCCAGCACCCGTTCAGCCTTGCGCCGGCCGGGGAAATCCGGCCCGTCAGGGTCGCGGCGGGCCAGGATCTCTGGGGGTATCGGAACCTCTGCCATGGCGCTCAGAACTGGAAATAGAGGAAGGGGACGGCGTCGCGGCTATAGAGCAGCACGATCGCCACCAGGAAGGCCATCACCGGCCAGGCGAACCACCAGACCCGGGCAATCATGCTCGTCTCCGGCTGCGGCACCAGCCCGCGGGCGCGGGCCAGGATCAGCAGGCCCGGCAGGTAGACCATGGCGATCGCCAGCCAGAAGGTCGCGACGCGGTCGGGCGTCAGGTGCCAGGCCAGCGCATCGGACAGGCCGGCGCCGTGCAGGCCCAGCATGCCGGCATAGATGCCAAACGCCTCGGCCAGGGTGACGGCGCGGAAGATCACCCAGCCGATGATCACCGCCAGCAAGGTCAGAACATGGCCAAGCCACCAGGGCAGCGCCCGCGGCGCGTCGCGCCGGCGGTCGCCGCTGCCGCGGCGCTCGACGCCGCCGGGCAGCGGCGCGGCCAGCGCATCGCGCCGTTCGCCCCGCCGGCGCGGATCGCGCCGTCCGGCGCTGCGCGTGGACCAGAGCCGATGCAGCGCCAGCAGCCCGCCATGCCAGATGCCCCAGATCAGGAAGTTCCAGGACGCGCCGTGCCAGAAGCCGCCGATCGCCATCACCAGCATCAGGTTCACATAGGTGCGGCCCGGGCCCCGCCGGTTCCCGCCGAGCGGCACATACAGATAGTCGCGCAGGAAGCTCGACAGCGTCATGTGCCAGCGCTGCCAGAAGGCCTGGATCGAGGCGGCGAGGTAGGGATTGTCGAAATTGCGCGGGAAGTGGAAGCCGATCATCAGGCCAAGCCCGATCGCCATCAGCGAGTAGCCCGCAAAGTCGAAGAACAGCTGCAGCGTATAGGCAATGGCGCCGATCCAGGCATCGGCCAGCTGCGGCGCCGGCAGGGCGAAGGCGGCGTCCACCACCGGGCTCAGCGTATCGGCCAGCACCACCTTCATGGCGAAGCCCACCATGAATTTCCGCGCGCCGGCGCCGAACTTGGCGAGCGTGAAGCTGCGTGCCGCCAACTCCAGCGCGATGTCCGAATAGCGCACGATCGGCCCGGCGATCAGCTGGCTGAACAGCGCCTTGTACGCCGCATAGTCCAGGAAGCGCCGCGCCGCCGGCGTATCGCCGCGATGCACATCGACCAGATAGCTGATGCCCTGGAGAATGTAGAAGGACAGGCCGACCGGCAGCACGATCGCGCTCCAGGCCACCGGATCCTGCCCGGCCAGGCCAAGCAGGTCGTTGAAGGTGTCGACGCCGAAATTGGCGTACTTGAAATAGCCCAGCACCGCGAGATTGAGCCCGACGCCGAAGGCCAGCCAGCGTCCCGCCCGCGCGCTGCCCACGCCCGCGCGCGCCATCTCCAGCGCCACCAGCCAGTTCAGCAGGCTGGCGCCGATCAGCAGGGTCAGGAAATCGACGCGCCACCAGGCGTAGAAGGCCCAGGAAAAGCCAAGGATGACCGCATTCCGCCAGCCCGCCGGCACCACCGCATAGACGGCGAAGAAGGCCGGCAGGAACAGGAACAGGAACTCGAAGCTGGCGAAGATCATCCCGGGGCGATCAGCGCGCCGCGTTCCAGGTGGCGCTGCCCAGCATCAGCCGTTCCAGGTTGCGGAACTCGATTGTCTCGTTGCCGATGGTCAGGCTGCCGGTGACGCCGGTCAGGTCGATGGCGTTGCCGACGATGCGCGCGGTGCCGCCCGTCTCGTTGATGGCGGCCAGCACCTGCTGCAGGCTGAGCCCGGTATCCTGGAGGATCAGCGTGTCGCTGGCGCCGCCGCCATCGATCGTGTCATTGCCCTCGCCCGGCTTCCAGAGGAACTGGTCCTCGCCGGCGACGCTGCCCGGCAGGGTGCCATCGCCCATCAGGCTGTCATGGCCGAGGCCGCCGGCGATCAGGTCGGCGCCGCCGCCGCCCGCGATGCTGTCATTCCCGACGCCGCCAAAAAGCAGGTCGGTACCCTCGCCGCCATCGATGCTGTCGCTGCCCGAGCCGCCGCTGACGCTGTCATTGTCATGCCCGGCGCGCACCGTGTCATTGCCCTCATAGGCCATGATGGTGTCGGCGCCGTAGCCGGCATCGATATTGTCGGCGCCGCCGGTGCCGGTCAGCCGGTTATTGCCGGAACTGCCGTGGATGTAGCCGCCGCCCGACACCTGGTCGAGCGCAGCCGGATCGAGGGGATTCTTGCGGTCGGTCATCGGGGATCCTCCCTGTTCGTGGGCCGCCGCATCCAAGCCCGACGCGACCCGGTTGGACAGGGGGGCGGTGCCGATTGCGGCCAGAGTTTCCGCCTATGCCACGATCGCGGCCCGGCCGGTCGGCGTTCAGCCCGGCTCACCCTCACGCGGGTCGGCGCCGATGGCGCGCAGCAGGCTGGAAATGTCGCGCGCCGCGCGGATGACCGCCTCGGCATCGGTGCCCTTGGCCACCAGCGCCACGCCGCCGCCGCCCATCCGGTAATAGGGGTAGCTGCCGATATCGAGGTCCGGCCAGCGTTCCTGGATGGCCTGCAGGCCGGCGGCGATGCGCCCTTCCATCACCCCGTCCGCATGGACGGTGCGCGACGCCACCGGCGGCCCGCCTTCCAGCTTCGGCGCCAGCGCCTCGAACATGGCCTGCATGATCCGCGGCACGCCGGCCAGCACATGCACATTGCCGATCGTGTAGCCGGGCGCGATCGAGATGGCGTTGTCGATCAGCGTGGCGCCCTGCGGCATGGTCGCCATGCGCTGGCGGGCGGCGTTGAACTCGCCGGGCGCATAATGGCGCTCCAGCCGCGCCCAGGCTTCGGGCTGCGGCTCCCACGGCACGTCGAAGGCCGCGGCCACGCATTCGCTGGTGATGTCGTCATGCGTCGGGCCGATGCCGCCCGTGGTGAACACATGGTCGAAGCGCGCGCGCACCTCGTTCAGCGTGCCGATGATGGTGGCGCGCACATCCGGGATCACCCGAACCTCGCGCAGCGGGATGCCGATCTCGCCCAACCGGGTCGCCAGGAACTTGATGTTGGCATCCTGGGTGCGGCCAGACAGCACCTCATTGCCGATCACGAGCAGGCAGGCGGTGGGATGGGTCATGGTAACGGTTCCGGCAGAGGGCGGTCGGGCAAGGTTACAGAAAATCCCGCAGCAGCGCGACCAGCGGCCGGTCGGCGGGTGGCATCGGGTAATCGGCCATCTTCTGCGGCCGCACCCAGGCCAGCGCCTGGCCTTCCACCGGCGTCACCCGCCCGCCCCAGCGGCGACACAGATAGAGCGGCATCAGCAGGTGGAACCCGGCATAGGCGTGGCTGGCGAAGGTGAAGGGGGCGAGGCAGGCGGCCGAGACGTCGATCGCCAGCTCCTCATGCAACTCGCGGATCAGCGCGGCCTCGGGCGTCTCACCCGGCTTCACCTTGCCGCCGGGGAATTCCCACAGGCCGGCCAGCGGCTTGCCTTCCGGCCGGCGCGCCAGCAGCACCCGCCCATCCGGGTCGATCAACGCGCAGGCGGCCACCAGCAGGATGGTGGGTGCCGGGGCCGGTGCGGTCTCGACGGGCGGACCTGGGGGGGGCATGGCGGGCAGGTCGGCGCGACTCATCTCGAACCAGCGCACCGGCATGGGCCCGCCGCGCGACACCGAAGGCCGCTCCCCGGTGCCGGTCTGGCGGAAACCGATGCGGCGCAGGACCGCCTGGCTGCGGCCATTTTCCTCAAGGACCGAGGCCACCAGCCGATCCACATCCAGGTTGGCCAGCCCCCAACTGGCCAGGCGCGCCGCCGCTTCCGGCCCCACGCCATGCCCCCAGAAACGCCGGCCGACCCAGTAGCCAAGCTCGGCCGTCCGCGCTTCGGCGTCGATCTTGAGGCCGGCGCAGCCGATCAGCATCTCGCGGCCCGCTTCCTCGCCGACGATCGCCACATGATAGGCGCTGGCCTCGGCGATCTGGGTCGCGGTGCTGATGATCCACTCATCGGCCAGCTCGCGCGGATAGGGGAAGGGCACGGTGGCGAGCGACTTCGCCACCTCCCAGTCATTCACCAGCCGGTGCAGCTCCGCCGCATCCTCCGCGACCAGGGGCCGCAGGCGCAGCCTCTCGGTGGCGAGCGGCGCGAAGCTTCGTGGGTTCACGAACGATAGGCGCCGTTGATGTCGATGTAGCCATGCGTCAGGTCGCAGGTCCAGGCGGTGGCGCGGCCGGTGCCGAGCCCGAGATCGACCGCGATCTCGATCTCGCGGCCGCGCATATGGGCCACCACGGGCGTCTCGTCATAGTCGGGCACCAGCCCGCCATGGCGCGCCATCCAGGTGCCGCCGATCGAGACCGACAGCAGGTCGCGGTCCGCCGGCTCCCCGGCCTTGCCCACCGCCATGACGATGCGGCCCCAATTCGCGTCCTCGCCGGCGATCGCGGTTTTTACCAGTGGCGAATTGGCGATGGACATGGCGATGCGGTGCGCGGATTTGCGGGAAACCGCGCCGGTCACGTCGATGCGGATCAGCTTTTGCGCCCCCTCGCCGTCGCGCGCCACCATCAGCGCCAGGTCCATCAGCACCTCATGCACGGCGCGGGCGAAGTCGCGCAGCAGGGCGGGCGGCGGGTCGGCCGGCACGCGAGGATGCTTCACGCCGCCGGTGGCGAACAGCAGCACCGTGTCGCTGGTCGAGGTGTCGGAATCGACGGTGACGCAGTTGAAGGATTTGTCGACGCCCTTCTTCAGGATCGCCTGCAAAGCCGCGGCCGGGATCTTGGCGTCGGTGGCCAGGAAGCAGAGCATGGTCGCCATGTCGGGCGCGATCATGCCGCTGCCCTTGGCAATGCCGTTCACCGTCACCGTCGCATCACCGATGGTGGCGGTGCGGGTGGCGCCCTTCGGGAAGGTGTCGGTGGTCATGATGGCGGCGGCGGCGGCGGCCCAGCCTTCCGCCTGCAACTGGCCGAACAAGGGTGGCAGCGCGGCGGTGAGCTTGGCGGTCGGCAGGCGTTCGCCGATCACCCCGGTGGAGGCCAGGAACACCTCGCGCGGCTTGCAGCCGGCCAGCTCGGCCATGGCCTTCGCCGTGGCCTCGCAGGTCTCGCGCCCGGCGCGGCCGGTGAAGACGTTGGAATTGCCGGCCGTCACCACCAGCGCGCGGGCACGGCCGCCCTTCAGCGCGTCGCGGCACCAGTCGATCGGCGCGCCGGGGCATTTGTTCTTGGTGAAGACGCCGGCGACGCTGCTGCCGGGCGGCATCAGCATCATCGTCACATCTTCCCGGGCCACATAGCGGATGCCGGCCTGTGCCGAGCCGAGCGTGAGGCCCTCGATCGCCGGCAGCGCGGGCAGCGGCAGTGCGAGCGGGGAGGGGGGCAGGGACTTCTTGCCGGCCATTTGGGTGTTTCCGGATGGGGGGCGTCGGGGGATTGCTTCAGCCGGCCCTGCCAGCGCCGCCGTTCAGCGGCGCGGCGCGGCGGGCGGGGCCGCGCCGTCCAGCAGCGAGGGGGGCGCGATGGGCGAGCCATCCAGGTTGAACCGCTCGATGCGGGCGGTGGCGCGGATGCGGTCCACCTCGGCGTTCACCGCCGTGGTGAAGGCTTGCTCGCGCAGCTGGTCGCGCACCTCCTCGAAGGGTTGCGGCGGCACGGCGCGGCGATCCTCGACGCGGATCACATGCCAGCCGAACTGGGTGCGCACCGGGGCGGCGCTGATCTGCCCGGCGGCCAGCGCGAAGGCGGCCTCGGCGAATTCCGGGATCATGTCCTCGCGCTTGAAATAGCCGAGGTCGCCGCCCTCGCGGGAGCCGGGGCCGGTCGAGCGGCGGCGCGCCACCTCGGCGAAGTCGGCGCCAGGGCGGCGGGCTTCGGCCAGGGCGGCCTGCGCCTCGGCCTCGGTCGGCACCAGGATGTGGCTGGCGCGCACCTCCTCCTCGGCCGGGCGGGCGGCCACAAGCTCGGCATGGCGGGCCCGCAGCGCGGCCTCGCTGACCTGCCCGGCGATGGCGCGGGTGATCAGGGTGCGGGCCAGGGCTTCCTCCTCGGCGCGCTTGATCTCGGCCAGCACCTCCGGGTCGGTGGCCAACCCGGCGGCGCGCGCGGCGATCATCACGGCCCGCTGGGTGATCACCTGCTCCAGCAGCAGTGGCAGCATGGTGGCGGCCGGCATGCCGCGCACTTCCGGCGGCAGGCGGCCGAGCTCGGCCTCCAGGTCCGACATGCGGATTTCGCTGCCCTCGACGCGGGCAACCACCGGGTTTTGCGCCAGCGCCGGTGCGGCCACCAGCAGGGCTGCGATCATCAGGACCGGACGGCGCATGGGGGCTCTCCTCAGACGGCCGGAACATGGCCGAAGCAAGGTTCAGGGGCAAGGCGCCACAGACAGGCGGGGCGGCGCGTTGACGCCGGGGGGGGGTGGCGCCTATCTGTGCCGACGCCGCGCGGGGCTGTCCCCTGCCAGCGGGCTCCCCCCCGCGCGTCTCGCCGCCGGCCGGAGGCAGTCAGACCCCATGTTCCAACGGCTTGTGCGGGCCTTCATCGGCACCACCAACGACCGTCTGGTGAAGCGTTACCAGGCCCGTGTCCCCGCGATCAACGCGCTGGAGCCGAAGCTCTCGGCCCTGTCGGACGAGGCGCTGCGCGGCCAGACGGCGGCGCTGCGCGCGCAGCTCGCCGCCGGACGCAGCCTGGACGATGTTCTGCCGGAAGCCTTCGCCACCGTCCGCGAAGCGGCGCGGCGGGTGCTTGGGCTCAGGCATTTCGACGTGCAGATGATCGGCGGCATGGTCCTCAATGAGGGCAAGATCGCCGAGATGAAGACCGGCGAGGGCAAGACCCTGGTCGCCACCCTGCCCGTGTATCTGAACGCCCTGACCGGCCGCGGCGTGCATGTGGTGACCGTGAACGATTACCTGGCGCGGCGCGACAGCGAATGGATGGGCCGGGTCTATGGCTTCCTCGGCCTGACCACCGGCGTGATCCTGCACGGGCTGACCGATGAGGAACGGCGCGCGGCTTACGCCTGCGACGTCACCTACGGCACGAACAACGAATTCGGCTTCGATTATCTTCGTGACAATATGAAGTACTCGCTGGCCGAGATGGTCCAGCGCGACTTCAACTACGCGATCGTCGACGAGGTGGACAGCATCCTGGTGGATGAGGCGCGCACGCCGCTGATCATCTCGGGGCCGACCGACGACACGTCCGACCTGTATAACCGCGTCAACGTGGTGATGAAGGATCTGGTCAAGGAGACGTCCTTCTTCGAGAAGGACGAGAAGCTGCGCAGCGTGCACCTGACCGACACCGGCACCGAGGCGCTGGAAACCGCGCTGACCGAAGCCGGCCTGCTGACCGAGGGCGCGCTGTACGACATCAGCAACGTCACCCTGGTCCATCATGCGAACCAGAGCCTGCGCGCGCATGTGCTGTTCACCCGCGACGTCGACTACATCGTCAAGGCGGTCACCGAATATGGGCGCACCCAGGACAAGGTGATCATCATCGACGAATTCACCGGCCGCATGATGGAAGGCCGGCGCTATTCCGACGGGCTGCATCAGGCGCTGGAGGCCAAGGAAGGCGTGCCGGTGCAGCCGGAGAACCAGACCCTCGCCTCCATCACCTTCCAGAACTATTTCCGGCTCTATCCGAAGCTGTCCGGGATGACCGGCACCGCCGCCACCGAGGCGGATGAGTTCGCCGAGATCTACAAGCTGGAAGTCGTCGAGATTCCAACCAACGTGCCGGTGGCGCGCCAGGATTCCGACGACGAGGTCTACAAGTCGGGCGCCGAGAAGTATGAGGCGGTGGCCGCGCTGATCGCCGAGGCGCGCGGCCGGGGCCAGCCGATCCTGGTCGGCACCACCAGCATCGAGAAGAGCGAACTGATCGCGAGCCTGCTGACCAAGAAGGGCGTGCCCCACCAGGTGCTGAACGCGCGCTTCCATGAGCAGGAGGCGGGAATCGTCGCGCAGGCCGGCCGCCCGGGATCGGTCACGATCGCCACCAACATGGCCGGGCGCGGGACCGACATCCAGCTGGGTGGCAACGCCGACATGCTGGCGCGCGCGGAAGTCGGCAATTCCGACAGCGCGGAATATGACGCCGCGCTGGCCCGCCACAAGGCCGAGGTTGAGGCGATCCGCCCGGCGGTGAAGGCGGCTGGCGGCCTGCTGGTGATCGGCACGGAACGGCATGAGAGCCGCCGCATCGACAATCAGCTGCGCGGCCGGTCCGGCCGCCAGGGCGACCCGGGGGCGTCGCGCTTCTTCCTCAGCCTCGAAGACGATCTGATGCGCATCTTTGGCTCGGACCGCATGGGCGGGATGCTCCAGAAACTTGGCCTGAAGGATGGCGAGGCGATCATCCACCCCTGGATCAACAAGGCGCTGGAGAAGGCCCAGAAGAAGGTCGAGGCGCGCAACTTCGACACGCGCAAGAACCTGCTGAAATATGATGATGTGATGAACAATCAGCGGCGCGAGGTCTATGCGCAGCGCCGCGCCTTCATGACCGCGACCGACGTCGCCGAGACGGTAGCCGAGATGCGCCGCGAATCGATCGGCGCGATGGTCGACAAGGCGATCCCGGAAAATGCCTATCCGGAGCAATGGGACCTGGCGACGCTGGAGCGGCGTACGCTGGAGGTGCTCGGGCTCGACCTGCCGGTTGCTGCCTGGGCGCGCGAGGAAGGCATCGACGAGACCGCGGTGCGCGAGCGGTTGGAGAAGGCCGCGAACGAAGCCTATGCGGCGCGGGTCGCCAATCTCGGCCCCGAACTGATGCGCATGGTCGAGAAGTCGCTGCTGCTGCAGATCTTCGACGCGGTGTGGAAGGAACATCTGCTGGCGCTGGACCATCTGCGCCAGGGCATCGGCCTGCGCGCCTATGGCCAGCGCGACCCGCTGAACGAGTACAAAAGCGAAGCCTTCATCCTGTTCAACGGCATGCTGGAAGAACTGCGCGAGCGGGTGACCAGCGTGCTGATGCGCATCGACCTGCAGACCGAGGCACCGCCGCCGCCGCCCGAGCCCGTGATGGCGCTGAGCCACCCCGATCCGCGCGGCGATCTGGCGCTGGCGGAACCGGCGGCAGCCTATGGCACGGCCGTGGCCAGCGCGCGGGCGCCAGCGGTCGCAGCCGCCGTCGATCCGAACGACCCCGCGACCTGGACCGCCACGCCGCGCAATGCGCCGTGCCCTTGCGGGTCGGGCAAGAAGTACAAGCATTGCCACGGTCGCGCATAATTTCTTTGTTTTTCAATACGCTGAAGGCGTAGAGTGCCTGGGAGACGACCTAGTGGAGTGATTCCAGCAGACGTTTCCCGCGCTGGTGCTTGGCGATCATGGTGTCGGCAGGCGCGGTCCAGCGGAAGGGCTTCGGGTTGGCGTTTTGGGCGTCGAGGTAGGCGCGGATGGCCTGGTTCAGCCTACCGGCCTTCGGCCGGCATGGGTGCCTTCGCCATAGAAGCTTCCGAGTGCCTCCATCGAGCGGTCCATGACGGGCCGCAAGGCGCGCATCTTCTGCCCGGCGGCGCGCGCCTGGCCCAGCACCTCGCGCTCCACCGCCTCCAGGTCGATGCCCACCACCTTGCCCTCGCGCACCACCTGCCGGCCGGCGACGAACAGGTGCTTCACATGGCGCGAGGCGGCGCGGGTGAGCAGCACCTCCATCTCATCCTGCATGCCCTCGATCAGGTCATGGCTCATCGCGGCCCAGTCGAGCACCAGGAGATCGGCGGGCGCCCCCGGCGCCACAACGCCATAGCCTTCGCGGCCCGTGCAGGCGCGAAAACCGTTGCGGTGGGCGGCTTCGAACAGGCCGCCATGCGTCAGTCGCCGCGGCAGCCGGTCCAGGGAGTGCAGCCAGTGCATCACGCGCATCTCGCGCAGGATGTCGTCATCATCATCGATGCCGAAGGAATCAACGCCAACACCGAAACGCATGCCCGCTTCAAGATAGTCCGACACCGGCGCGATGCCTGAGCGAAGCCGCAGATTGGAACTGGTGTTGACGACGATCGACGCACCGTGCTCGGCCATCAGCGCGCATTCGTCGGGCCGCAACCACACGCCATGCGCGCCGCTGAAGCGCGGCGAGAGCAGGCCGAGCTTCGCCAGATGGCGGATGAAGCCGCCATCGGGATAGGTCGCATCCGCCCATTCGCGCTGGATCGCCGTCTCCAGCAGATGCGTCTGGATCGGACGGGCCATCGCGGCGGCCTCGGCGGCGGTGGCTTCCAGCAGCGCATCGGTGCAGGCCTGCGGGCTGTTCGGGGCGAGCACGACATTGACCGTCGGCCCTTCGATCCGCGCGGCGATGTCGCGCACCAGCGCCATGTAGGCGTTGGGCGATGGGAAGTCGTAGAGCCAGGTCTTGCGGATGGTCTCCCGATCCTCCGGCGGGTGGCGCGCCAGCAATTCCTCGTCGTCGCCATAGCCAAGGCTGCGCGTGTCCCGAAGCGGGATCGCGAAGGCAAGCCGAATGCCGACATCGCGCGCGGCGCGGGCGATCGCCTCGGCATCGCTGGCCAGGCGATTGACGAAGATCGAGGAATAGACATGCATCACCGTGCCGACGCCGGCGCGGGCGAGCCGCCCGAAGGCGAGCAGCGCGTTCAGATAGGGATCGACCGGCGGATGGGCGTAGAGCGCCACGCGCCATAGTTCGAAGGTCTGGTCCTTCGCCCCGAAGGCAAGGTGATGCAGCCCGCGCGCATGGCTGTGCGCATCCACCATCGCCGGCAGGCCGATCAGGCCGCTATCGGCTGCGGGTGCGCCGGTGCTGACCGAGGAAATCACCCCTTCCTGCCAGGCGATGGCCGCATCGCGCAGCGGGGCGGCAACGCCCGGTTGCGCGAACAGTCGGCCCAGAGTGATCGCGCCCGTCATGCTGTTCCCCTCACGCAAAATAGGCCTTGCGGATTTCCTCGATGTCGCCGGCTTCGGCCATCGCGCCCTGCCAGACCACGCGGCCCGCCGCCAGCACCACGCAGCGCTGCGCGAGCGCGCGCGCCATGTCGAGATTCTGTTCCACCACCAGCAGCGACACGCCACTGTCGCGGATTCGCAGGATGATCTCGGTCAGCTTGCGCAGGATGCCGACGGCAAGCCCCGCCGAGGGCTCATCGAGCAGCAGCACCTTCGGACGGCCGATCAGGGCGCGGCCGATCGCCAGCATCTGCTGCTCGCCGCCGGAGAGCGAGCCGGCCAACTGGCGCCGTCGCTCGCCGAGGACGGGGAAGTAGGCGTAGATCTCCTCGGCCGCCATGGGCTGGCGCCCCTGCGCCGCGGTCTGGCCGGCGGCCAGCGTCTCCTCCACCGTGAAGTCGGGGAACAATTCCCGCCATTGCGGCACCAGCGCCAGGCCCTGGCGCACCACGCGGCTGGCGGGAAGATTGGCAATGTCGCGCCCGGCGAAGCGGATGGTCCCGCCGGCCGCCGGCAGCAGCCCCGCGATCGCCTCGACCGAGGAGGTCTTGCCCGCGCCATTCGCGCCCAGCAGGGCCACGCTCTCGCCCTGTTCCAGGGCGAAGCTCAGCCCGTCCACGGCGACCACCTGGCCATAGGCGACACGCAGGCCCTGGACGTCGAGGATCATGGGTTCGCCCCTGCCTCGCCGAAATAGGCGCGGCGGACGGTGTCCGCCCGCACAACCTCGTGCGGCGGGCCGGCCGCGACGACACTGCCCTGCGCCATGGCGACCAGATGGTCGCAGAGATCAACCAGGAAGCCGATATTGTGCTCCACGATCAGCATGGTGATGCCGGATTCGCGGTTGATGCGGCGGAGCAGCGCGGCGATTCCCTCGGCCTCTTCATGGGCGACGCCGGAGACCGGCTCATCGAGCAGAATGACCGGCGGGCGGGAGACGATGGCGCGCGCGATCTCAAGCCGCCGCTGGTCGCCCAGCGACAGGGCGCCGGCGGGCACCGTGCCGAAGCCGGCAAGCCCGACGGCGGCGAGCGCGGCATCGGCACGCTGGCGGGCCTCGCGTGTCGCGGCGCCGTCCAGCGCGGCGTCGAAGCAATCCAGCAGGGATCGCGCGATGGCGTTGCGGCCAAGGCCAAGCGCGACATTGTCGCGGCATGACAGGGTGGGGAAGATCGCCACCTGCTGAAAGGTGCGCGCGATGCCCATGCCGAGCCTGGCATGGGCGGGTGCGCCCAGCAGCGGCGCGCCGAACAGCGAGACCCTGCCCGCATCCGGCACGATGAAGCCCGAGATGGCATTGAACAGCGTGGTCTTGCCCGCGCCGTTCGGCCCCATGATGCCGCAGATCGAACCGCGCGGCACGATGAAGGAAACCCGGTCCACGGCGCGCAGCGCGCCATAGGCCTTGCTGACATCCTCCACCACCAGAGCCGGTCCCTGCGTGGCGTCCGCATTGGTGGCGGGCGGCAGTTCCGTGTCCGTCACCGCTGCCGGCGCCACCGGGGCAGGCCGCGAGCGCCGCAAGCCCTGAAACAGCCCAATGAGGCCCTGCGGCATGAAGATCACGCTGGCGAGGATGATCCCGGCCAGCACCAGTTCCATGTAGTCCGCGACCGGGCGGAGCAGTTCGGGCAGCAGGCGCATCGTGCCGCCGCCGACAATGCCGCCCCAGATCGAGCCAGCGCCGCCGACGATCGGATAGGCCAGCGCAAGGATCGAGGCATGCAGCCCGTAGCTGTCCGGATCGATGATGCGAAAGCGCGGCGCGGAGATGCCGCCGGCCAGCGCGATGACGGCCGAGCTGATGGTGAAGACCGCGACCAGATGCGCCTCGATCGAGATGCCGAAGGCCCGCGAGCCGACCTCGTTGGCCGCCAGCGCCTTGAGGTTGCGGCCGAAAGGCCCGCGTAGCAGCACGGCCACCAGCAGCACGGCCAGCGCGCCGCAGCACGCGATCAGGATCAGGTAGTCGAGGTCTGTGGCGATGCGCAGCCCGAAGATGTTGGGCGGCGGCACGTTGATGCCCTCCGCGCCATTGGTCAGGGATCGCCACTCGCGGAGCACGATGATGACCACGGCCTGGAAGACCAGGGTGACCATGGCGAGGTTGTGGCTGCGGAACCGCACGCTGGGCAGGCCGAGCACGAAGCCGCCCAGCGCACCGAGCAGCACGCCGCCCAGCAGCGCCACCGGCCAGGGCAGGCCAAGCCCGACCACCAGCAGCGTCGAGCCATAGGCGCCGAGCGCCATCATCGCCCCCGTCGCCAGGCTGATGCATCGCGCGAAGCCGACCAGCATCGCCAGCGCGCTGCCCACGACGATCGCGGTGATGATCAACGACAGCACGTAGCGCCAGTATTGCCCCGCCGCCACGCCGACCAGCAGCAGGAGCAGGACGCAAAGGCTCGGCGCCAGAACGCCGATCAGCGCGCGCAGGCGGGGATCAGACACGGCGCGCCTGCGCATCCGGGAACAGGCCCTCGGGTCGCCACAGCAGCACGATGAAGAGCAGAAGGAAGCTGACCGCGGTCTGCGCGGCGGAGGAGATGTAGGCAGCCGCCATCGTCTCCGCCATGCCCAGGATCAGGCCGCCGACAATGGCACCGCCCAGCGAGTTGAAGCCGCCGATCACCGCGGCGACGAAGGCGGCGGCGATGGTGGAGGTGGCAAGCTCCGCCGCCACACCCTTGCTCGGCGCCGCGAAAACGCCCGCGAGTCCCGCGAGCGCGCCACCAAAAAACCAAGCCAACGCATAAACCCGCGCGATGGAATAGCCGCAGAGCTGCGCGCCACGCGGATTGGCCGCCATCGCGCGCATGCTGCGCCCGATGCCCGCGAAGCGGAACAGCAGGAAGCCCGCGAGGCCCGCCGCCAGGGCGCCGGCCGCGACCCAGATCTGTTCGCGCGTGATGATCGCATCGCCGAGGAAGATCGGCGGGCCGCTGATGGCGCCGGGCACGGCCAGGATTTCGGTGTTATAGGCCAGCCGATAGGATTCCGAGAGCAGCGTGCCGAGGAAGATGGTGCCGACAACGACCGCGAAGAGGTCGGCGCGCCGCAATCGTTCCAGCACCGTCGCCTCCAGCGCCATGGCGAGCAGGCCGACCGCCAGGGGCACCACCAGATAGGCGGACCAGTAGGGCCAGCCGAGATCGACGACGACGACATAGGTGCCGAAGGCGCCGAGCAGCACCAGGCCGCCATGCGCGAAATTCACCACCCGCGTCGCCTTGTGGATGGCGACCAGCCCGATGGCGGCCAGCGCATAGATGGCGCCGAATTTCAGCCCGCCCGCGAGCACCATCAGCAGGTCGCCCATCATGTCATCGCCCCGCCCGCCGCTTCGGCAAGGCCGGCATCAACCCACCACCTGCCAGAAGCCGTCGCGGATGATGGCGACGCCAAGCCGCTTGTTGCCCTGGTGATCGCCCGGCGAGAAGCTCTCCGGGAAGATCACGTCGAGCCCACCGAGGCGCGAGGGCTTCGCGTCCTTGAGTTGGCTCCACGCGGTGTTCAGCGAATCCCAGCTCGGGGTGGCGCCGGCCGCCTGGATCGCCAGCGCCATCACATAGGCGCTGCCGTAGCCGACGATGTCGTAAAGGTTCGGCCGCCCCTGCGGCGGCTGGCCATGCCGCGCGGTCCAGAGCTGGCGGAAGCCGGTCGGAATGGCCTCCGTCTGGCGGGCGAAGAAGGGCACATTGGCGTAGCCCTGGATGGTCGTGAGGTCGGTGTTGCCGAGCAGCGGCACGATGCCGTCATTGGTCGCCGATCCATCCAGCACCCAGCGCGCATTCGCCAGGCCTTTCTCCGGCGCCTGGCGGATCGCGAAGCCCGCTTCGGTGAAGGAGCCGAGCACGAGCACCATCTGCACCCGCGCCCGCGCCAGCGCGATCAGCTGGCCGGTGAAGTCGCGCGCATTCTGTTCGAATTGCTGCACCACAGGCTCGATCCCCTGCTCGCGCAGGCGCGGCTCGATGGCGCGGAGATTGGCCTGCGGGAAGGCATAGCTGCCGGCCAGGATGCCGATGCGCGCCTGGTTCGGCAGGAAGGCGCGCGCCTGGCGGATCATCGCTTGGCCGGAGGTATCGGCATCCGGGATCGCGCTGTGGAAGACGTTGCGCGCGAAGGGCTCGCGGATGACGGTGGTGGCGCCGAAGATGTTGTAGGTCGGCACGCCGGTTTCGCGGACATAGTCGGCGGCCGCCGCGGCGCCGGTGCTGCCCGAGGCCAGGACCAGGGCGAAGACGCGATCCTGCTCCACCAGCTTCTTCGCGGCGGCGACGCTCTCCGCCGGGGTGAAGGCGTGCTCATAGGTCATGCGCAGCCTGCGGCCATTGATGCCGCCGGCGGCGTTGATCTGCTCGATGCCAACGGTCAGGCCATCGCGCCCCGGCCCGCCGATGAAGGCGGTGGCGCCCGTCAAGGGACCGAGCGCGCCGATGTGGATCTCATAGGCGGTGACGCCCTGGCTGTTGGCCAGCGCCGGCAGGCTGGCGCCCAGCAGCGCACCGGCCGGGATGGCCTGGAGGAGGGAGCGGCGGTTCATCGTCGGATCTCCTGGTCGGGACGTCGGAATGTCAGGCATGGTGAAACGGGCTGCCGAGCGGCCCTGGCCGTCGTGAAGGCGGCTTGCAGGAAAGATGCCATGGGCGGGCGCGGCGATTTCCTTCGGCTGCCGTGCACCAATGCCGCGCCGCTGGGCAGCCCATGCACAGCGTTGTGCAGGAACGCCCACAACAAGTGCAAGAACAAGATTTGCGTATGCCTGAGGCTGCTTTGTGTATGCAGACGCTCGCGCTTCTCCGCGCGGCCTGCTTTGCTGGCCATGCGGCGGTTCTGACGGAGGATGAAGGTGGCATCGATCGGCAAGCGGGTACGGCGGCTCGAGGATGCGCGTTTCCTGACCGGCCGGGCGCGCTTCATCGACGACATCGCCCCGGTGGGGCTGGTGCATGGCGCGGTGCTGCGGGCGCCCATGGGCCATGCGCGGCTGCGCGGCATGGATGTGGCGGCCGCCCTGGCCATTCCCGGCGTGCTGATGGTGCTGACGGAAGCGGATCTGGCCGCGTCGGGCATTCGCGACCTGCCCATGGACATGCCGATCCCGGGTGGTCGTGCAGCCGGGGCGCATCCTTCCCTGCAACCGGTGCTCGCGTCCCATGAGACGCGCTTCACGGGTGAGGCGCTCGCCTTCGTCGTCGCCCTGACGCCGGCGCTCGCCCTGGATGGGGTGGAGGCGCTGGCCCCCGATTGCGAGGCGCTGCCCACCAGCGTCGCGCTGCCTGCGCGTGGGCAGGAAGGCGCCCAGGAAAGCGCCCTGGCCTGGGCGGGCACGACCACCAACATCGCGCTTCGGCATGAGGAAGGCGATTCGCCCGCGGTGGCGGATGCCTTCGCGGCCGCGGCGCACCGCATCGCGCTCGACCTGCACTGCCACCGGGTGGATGCGCTCGCCATGGAGACGCGCGGCTGCATCGGTACCTTCGATCCCGAGACGGGCTTCGCCCTGCAGGTCAGCACCCAGCGCGCGCATGTCATCCAGCGCGCGCTGGCCGACCATGTCTTCCGCGTGCCACGCGGCCGGATGCGCGTGATCGCCCCCGATACGGGTGGCGGCTTCGGGCCGAAGAACGGCCTCTACCCCGAATATGTCCTGTGCCTGGAAGCGGCCCGACGGCTCGGCCGGCCGGTGAAGTGGATCGCCGCGCGAAGCGAGCAGCTGGCCTCGACCAATCATGGGCGGGACAATGGCTTCGCTGTCGAAGCGGCGCTGGATGCGGCCGGGCGGATCCTTGCCATCCGGGCCGAGCGGCGGATGAATCTCGGCGCCTATACCGCGCCGCGCAGCATGATCCCGGTCCGCAACGGACTCACGCACCTCACCGGCCCCTATCGTGTGCCGGCGGCCCATGCGGTGGTGCTCGGCCTGCTGACCAATACGGGGTGCACCAGCCCCTATCGCGGCGCCGGGCGGCCCGAGAACGTCTTCTGCTGCGAGCGTCTGATCGACACGGCGGCGCGGCGCATCGGCATGGATCCCATAGCCTTTCGCCGCGCCAATCTGGTGCGGCCCGATGCGATGCCCTGGACATCGCCGCTCGGCACGCGTTTTGCCGGCGTCGATCCCGAAGCCCTGCTCGACCAGGCGCTGATCGGCGCCGATCACGCATCCTTCGCCGATCGCCGCGCGGGTTCGGAAGCGGCGGGGCGGCTGCGCGGCTTCGGCGTGTCGCTGTTCGTCGAGGATCTGCACGGCTCGCTCGAACCCCTGCCCGCGCATCTGCGCGCCGCCCATGGCCAGCTTGTGCTGCTGGTGGGATCAGGGGGGGCGGGCCATGGGCATGAGACGGCGTTCCGCCAGATCGCCGCCGACCGGCTCGGCCTGCCCATGGCGCGCATCGGCTTCGTGCAATCGGACACGGCGCAGATCCCGAACGGCATCGGCACGGCGGCCTCCTGGTCGATGACGCTCGGCGGATCCTCGGTGCATCTGGTGGCGCTTGCGGCGATCGAGGCGGCGCGCGCCATCGTCGCCCGGCAGCTCGGCGTGGCGGAGGCGGCGGTGAGCTTCGCCGATGGCATCTTCCGTGCCGCCCCCGGCAACCAGGCGCTCGACTGGGACGACATCCTGGCCGCCGCACCCGATTTCGCCGTCTCGGCCGCCTTCGAAGGGCATGGCGAGACCATGCCGCTCTCCTGCCATGCCTGCGAAGTGGAGATCGACCCCGAGACCGGCGCCATCACCCTGGCACGCTATGTCGTGGCGCAGGATTCCGGTGTGCTGGTGAACCCGATGCTGGCCGAAGGCCAGCTGCATGGCGGCGTCGCGCAGGGCGTCGGCCAGGGCTGGATGGAGGCGATCCGCTACGATGCCGCAGGCCAGCTGCTGTCGGGCAGCCTGATGGACTACGCCGTGCCGCGCGCGGCCGACCTGCCCGACATCGCCACCGTGCTGATGGAGACGCCGGCCGATGACAATCCGCTCGGCGTGAAGGGCGTGGGTGAGGCGGCGGCCACCGGCAGCACCGCAGCCTTTGTCAACGCCGTGGTGGACGCGCTGGCGCGCTTCGGCGTGACCGAGATCGCCACACCCGTCACCGCCGAACGCGTCTGGCAGGCGATCCGCAGCGCAGCGCCCGACCACAATGCTGGCCCCGGCTTCAACGCTGACGCAGGCGCGTAAGCTCGTAGGTCGGCAGGATGGTGGTGGGCCGCAGCGCCATGCTCATCCAGCGCAGCCCGTCGCGGATCGCCGGCTTCACATCCTCCATGCGCGACACCACGCGATGGTTGGCACGCATGGCCACCAGCACTTCCTCGGTCATGTCGCCGCTGTCGCCGAAGAATTCCTGTTCGCCCCAATCGCCGCGCCATTCGGCGATCATCAGCGTCGGGATGCCGAAGGTCCAATGCCCGCGCAGCAGATGGTACACGCTGGCGAAGACGCCGAAATTCTCGATCATCGCGACGGGCTTCTTGCCGCCGAGCCAGGCGCCGGCGCAGATGCCAAGGCCGGTGCCCTCATGCGCCACGGGCACATAGCGCATCGCATTGTCGGTCATGCAGATTGCCTGCGCCGCCGCCATGCCGCTGCAGGGCAGCCCGATCGCGAAATCCACGCCGCATTCGTGCAGGCCCTCGGCCAGGACCGTGCCGAAATCGGCGTCGGCGGCGACCGGGGCGAAGGTGGGGTCGGGCTTGGGCGGCTCGCCATGTTCCTTCGCCGAGGGGCGCAGCAGGGTGAGTTTCTCGGTTGCCTCGATGTAGCGGGCGAAGCGGTACTTGTTCTCCCGCCCATCCATCAGCGAGGTGCCGACAAAGGCCTGTTCGGGGCCGGTGCGGGCGACGATCACCGTGGGGCCGGCCCCCTCCTTCAGCGCGGCGCGCACGGCGGCGGCGAAGTCATCGACACTCTCGACCCTGTGCACCTGCGCGAGGCCGGAGGCGCGGGCCACGGCGGCGATGTCATAGCCATTGCCGGAAAGCGAGCGGCTGGCCGGCGTGCGGCCGGTGGAGACATAGCCGCCATTGTCGAAGATCACGACGCAGAGGTTGCGCGGCGCGGTCTGCGCCATGGTGCCCAGCACCGACAATTCGAACAGGATGCCGCCATCGCCATCCAGCGCCAGCACCGGCCGGTGCGGCAGCGCGAGCGCGAGGCCGAGCGCATAGGGCGTGACCATGCCCATGCCGACGAAGTAGAGGTTGCCGTCATGCGGGCGCAGGCTGCGCCATTCGGTCGAGGTGTTGGCGAGGTTCGCCACCACCAGCTCATCGGTCAGCCCCCCGGCGATCGCGGCCAGGCAATCATAGCGACGCATGGTCGTTCCTCCATCCCGGTCAGCCGGGCGTTGCGATCCTGGCGGCAACGCGCCGCACCGCCGCCTGTTCCTCGGCCAGCACGCGCATCGTGGCCGCGCCATCCCGATAGTCGAGCATCAGCAAGGCGCGGCGCAGCATCGCCTCCAGCCCCGGGTCGCGCGCTGCCTCGGCCAGCGAATCCGAAAGGCGCGCGACGAGGTCGGCCGGCGTCGCCGCGGGCAGGAACAGCCCCATCCAGATGTTGAAGGTGGTGCCGCGGAAGCCGAGCTCCTCCAGCGTCGGCACGTCCGGCAGGTCGGGGATGCGCTGCGCCGCGGTGGTGGCAAGTGCCACCAGCTCGCCGGCGGCGAAGCGCGTGGCCAGCACCGAATAGGCCGCCGAGATCACCTGTGTGTCGCCCGCCAGGATCGAGATCAGCGCCGGCGCCGAACCCGCATAGGGCACATGGAGAATGTCGACACCGGCCACCAGCTTGAAGATCTCCATCGTGAGATGCGAGACGGAACCGGGACCGGCGGAGGCGTAGCTGAACCGGTTCGGCTGCGCCCGCGCGCCGTTCACGAGATCGGCGAGGGTCTTGAGGCTGCTGTCGCGCCGCACGGCGATGATGCCGACATCGGCGGCGAAGGAGCCGGCCGAGACGAAATCCTCCAGCCGGTAGGGGTTGTTCGCCTCCATCGCCGTGCGGACGGACAGCGTGGCGTTGGAGGAGGCGAAGACGGTCAGCCCGTCGGGCCGGCTGCGGGCAACGAATTCCGCCGCAACCGCGCCGCCGGCGCCTGGGCGGTTCACCGCCACCAGCGGCGTGGCCAGGCGCGGCCCGAGGAATTCCATGGCGATGCGCGGCGCCCGATCGGTCGGCCCGCCGGGCGGCAGCGGAATGATGAAGGAAACGGGGCGCGTGGCGTAAGGCGTCTGCGCGAAGGCCGGCCCGGTCAGGGCCGTGCCGGCGAGGGTGGCGAGCAGCTGGCGGCGGTTCATCAGCGATCTCCCGATCGAAGGACTGGCTGAAAGCGCAGCAAGCATCATGCCACCACCAGCCCCGCCAGCGTCATCGCCAGCACACGGGCGCCGGCGGTGGCATGCGCGGGCTCGATGCTCTCGGCGGGGTGGTGGGTCACGCCGTCGCGGCAGGGGATGAACAGCATGGCGGTCGGGCAGATCGGCTCCAGGAAGCGCGCATCATGGCCGGCTGCGGATTCGACCGGCATGGCGGGTAGGGCAAGTGCTGCGGCCGCCTCGGCCAGCGCGGCGCGCAGGCCCGCATCGAAGCGCTGCGGCATGGCGCTCGACAATTCAGTGACCGTGACGGCGCAAGGCGAGGCCATCTCGGCACAGGTCGCAGCGATGGCATCGCCCAGCCTGGTCAGCACCGGCGCGTCCGGATGGCGCAGATCGATCGAGAAGCTCACCCGTTCCGGCACCACGGAGGGCGCGTTCGGCATCACGTCCAGACGGCCGATGGTGAAACGGACGATGTCCTGCGCATCTTCGGTCAGCGCATCCAGCTTCAGCGCCATGCGCGCGGCAGCAAGCAGCGCGTCGCGGCGGCGCGCGCGGGGCGCGGTGCCGGCATGGGCGGCCTCACCCCGCACATCGACGCGAAAGGTGCGCTTGCCCTGCATGCCGGTGACGATGCCGAGCGGCACGCCATGCGCCTCCAGCACGCTCGCCTGCTCGATATGCGCTTCGAGGAACAGCGCGACCGGGCGACCCAGCGCGCGTTCGGGGATGTCGGGCAGCAGCGCGCGCTGGGCGGCCAGGGCCTCGGTCACGCTGATGCCCGCGGCATCGCGCCGGCCGAGGATCTCCGCCACATCGCGCGCGCCGGCGAAACCGGCCGAGCCCATCATGCCGGGTGCGAAGCGCGAGCCTTCCTCATTCGTCCAGGCAACGACCTCGATGGGCAGGCGCGGGCGGATGCCGGCGGCCTGCAGCGCCTGTACGGCCTCCAGCGCGGCGAGCACGCCATAGGCGCCGTCATACTTGCCGCCGGTCGGCTGGCTGTCGATGTGCGAACCGAGCAACAAGGCGGGAGCATCGGGCGCGCCAACCTCCCAGCGCAGGAACAGATTGCCCAGGATGTCGGTGTGGGGATGCAGCCCAAGCGCGGCACCCCAGCCGATCAGGGTACGCTTCGCCTCGGCTTCGATGGCCGAGAGCGCGGGCCGATCCACCCCGCCATCCGCGCGCGCGCCGTGCAGCGCCAGGGTCTGCAGCCGCTGCCACAGCCTGTCGCCATCAACGGCATCGGCGGCTGCGCGCGTCATCCCGGATCAGTCCGTCTTCATCACTTCGGCCGGGTTGGCGCGGGGATCGCGGCGATCCCAGCGCCCGGCCTCGACCGTTGCGATGAACTCCGCGAGGAAGCGGTTGAATAGCTCCGGCTCCTCCAGGTTCAGCGTGTGGCCGGTCTTGGGGAAGACAGCCAGGCCGCAGCGCGGGATCACCCGCTTCAGGAACAGCGCGGGTTGCAGGCAATGATCATCCTCATCGCCCGTCATCACCAGCACCGGCAGATCGCAGGCGCGAAAACCCGCTTCGAGATCGTAGAGCGAGGGCCGGAGCATCTGCACGCCGCGCATGGTGCGGGCACTGCCGGCCGCGGAATGCTCGCGCAGCCAGAGCTCGAACTCCTTCCAGCCGCGCGGGTCCTTGTTCTGGAACTGCACGCGGGACGCGCCGAGCGCGTAACTCGCCCCGAAGGCATCGGCGCCGCGCGTCTCGAACCCTTCCGCGACCTTGGCCGAGACCCCCCGGAAATAATCCTCATAGGCCTTCTCGGCGCCATAGCCGGCGCCGGCCGCGACGATGGACAGCGCCCGGTCCGGGTGGCGCAGCGCGAAATGCAGCGCCGCGAAGCCACCCATGGAAAGCCCCACCACATGCGCCTTGGCGATGCCCAGCCCGTCGAGCACGGCGATGGCGTCGCTGACGGCGATGGCCTGGCCGTAGCGCCCGACATCTTCCGGCACGTCAGAGGGCGGGTAGCCGCGCGCGCCATAGGTGATGCAGCGGTGCCGCCGCGCGAAGGCGCGCATCTGCGGCTCCCAGCTGCGATGATCGCCGCCGAATTCATGGATGAACAGGATCGGCGTGCCGGTGCCGGCTTCCTCCACCCAGAGCCTGGTGCCGTCCGGCGCGGTGACATGGGGCATCGGCGGGTTCCCTCAGAACAGCGGCGGGATGGTGTTCATGCCGCGCGCCTCCTCGACCATCGCAGGCAGCAGGGCGCAGAAGCGGGCGGTCCAGGGTGCGGGCACGGTGGTGCTGATCTTCACGAAACGGTCGGCGAAGAGCGCGGTGTGATAGCCGCCCTGCCGGATCATCACGCCCCGCGCGCGATAGGCGGCGACCAGCGCTTCGGGCCGGATGCCCGCACCCGAGACGTCGAGGGCCACGAAATTGCCATGGCTCGGCCAGACCGGCAGCGACAGGCCCGGCAGCTTCGCCACGGCATCCGCGATGGCCTGCTTGGCGGCCCGGTCGGCGGCGATCACCTGGGGCAGCCATTCGCCCTTGTGCTCCAGCCCCGCGATGGCGGCGTGCTGCGCGATCACGGAGGAGCCGAGCGCGTTCGGCGCGGTCGCCGCGAAGCGCCCGATCAGATCATGGCAGGCGACCACCGCGCCGACGCGCAAGCCCGCCAGGCCGAGCCATTTGGAGAAGGAATAGGTCGTCACCGTCCGCGCCGGCAGCAGCGGCGCCATCAGCGTGTGCCCATCGGCGAAATGGCGATAGGTGCAGTCATGGATGACATGGGCGCCCGCTTCCTCGGCGATCGCCGCGAATGCCGCGATCTCGGCCGGCGTGAAGATGGTGCCCATCGGGTTGTTCGGATCGACGAGATAGATCAGCCGCGTGGCCGGCGTGATGGCGGCGCGCAGCTGCGCCGGTGACAGGCGGTGGCCCTGCGCCGGGTCATAGACCGGCAGTTCGGTCGCGGTCGCGCCGATTTCGCGCGCATAGACCAGCGGCCATTTCCAGCCGGGCTCGGCGGCGATGAGCTGCTCGCCCGGCCGCAGCAGCGTGCGGACGGCGTGCGACAGGCCGGTGACCGCGCCATCGGTGATCATCACGCCGAACAGCGCGGGATCGAGGCCGAGATCTTCCAGGATCAGTGCGCGCAGTCGCTCGATGCCAAGCGGCGGCGCATAGGCGTTGAACAGCGCCCCATCCACCGCTTCATGCAGCGCGCGCAGCACCGCCGGATGGGGGGGCAGATGGTTGGTGTTCTGGCCGAGCCACATCAGGTCGGCGTCGCGGCTCAGCGCATCGAAATGGCGGTTGCGGACTTCGTGCTGCGGAAGGTCGTGCCCGGCGTCGGCCATCAGATGATGCTGCCGCGCGAGGCGATGCCGCCATCGATGGTGACCACCGTGCCGGTGATGTAGCCGGCCTTGGACGAGGCAAGGAACAGGATCAGGTCCGCCACCTCCTCGGGCGTGGCGGGGCGCTTGCCGGGATATTTGTCGAACAGCTCGCCCCAGCGGCCCTCATCGCCGTACCAGTCGAGGGCGCGGCGCTTCATCAGCTTCACCATCCGGTCCGTCGCGACCGGCCCCGGATTGACGCCCACCACCCGCACGCCATGGTCGAGGCTGACCGCGCCCAGCGCCTTGGTGAAGGCCATCAGGCTGGCATTGCCAGAGGAGCCGGCGATGTAGCGCGCATCCCAATTCTCGCCGCTGTTGCCGATGTCGTTGACGATCACGCCGCGGCCGCGCGCCTTCATGCGGATCCAATAGGCGCGCGTCAGGCTGATATAGCCGAACACCTTCAGGTCCCAGCCGCGGCGCCAGGCGGCATCGTCCACGGCCTCGATATCGCCGGCGGGGATGTCGCCGGCATTGTTCACCAGCACATCCACATCGCCCACGCGATCGGCCAGGGCGCGCATGGACGCATCGTCAGATAGGTCGGCGGCGTGCACCGTCACGCTCACGCCGAACTCGGCTTCCAGCGCCGCCTTCGCCTCCTCCATCGGGGCGGCGGAGCGGGCGGCGAGGTGCAAATGGCACCCCTCGGCCGCGAAGGCGCGCGCGCAGGACAGGCCGATCCCCTTCGAGGCGCCGGTGATCAGCGCCGTCTGGCCACGAATCCCGAGTTCCATGCTATGCTCTCACCCTTCCACCTGTGGGCCGAGGCTGCTCCCGAGCAGCATCCCAGCCCGCACCTTGCATACACATGCAGCACGCTAGCATACAAGGCAGCCCGTGAAATCCCAGACCCAGGCGCGCCGCGCAACCACCTCTGTCGCCCGCGTGTTGGGCACGCTCGAACGGGAACTCGTATCGGGGCGCCTCAAGCCGGCCCAGCGGCTGGACGAGACCGAGCTGGCGCTGCGCTTCAAGGTCTCCCGCACCCCGGTGCGGGAAGCGCTGAAGGCCCTGGCCGGCCAGGGCCTGGTGGAGCTGCGCCCGCGCTCCGGCGCCTTCGTCGCGCAGCCCAGCGACCGCGAATTGATCGAAATGTTCGAGACGATGGCCGAGATGGAGGCCGCCTGCGCCGGCTTCGCCGCGCGCCGTTCGACCGCGGAGGACCGCACCCGCCTGGAAGCCGCGAACAAGGCCTGTGAGAAGGCGCGCCTCGCCGCCGATGCGCCGGCTTTCTACAAGGCCAATGTGGCGTTCCATGACGCGATGTGCCGCGCCGCCGGCAATGGCTTCCTCGCCGACCAGACACTCGCCCTGCGGCGGCGCCTGGAGCCGTGGCGTCGCGGGGTCACCTGGAATCCCGGCATGATGCAGGCCTCGGTTCCCGAACATGCGGCGATCCTGGCCGCCATCATCGCCGGTGACGCGACGGCGGCGGCGGAACGCACGCGCGCGCATCTGGACACGCTGCGCCGCGACGCGCTGATGCTGCTGCGCTCCGCCAGCACCGCCCGGCAAGGCTAGGCGCTTCCGCCACGCGCCAGGGTCATTCCGGCACCTTCAGCGCGCGTCGCGCCTCGGCACCCGAGGCCGGGTAGCGGGCGAAGTCGATGCCGGTGGCGCGGCCCGCGGCCTCGCGCTGCACGGCGGCGCAGCGATTGGCCTCGGCCGCCACATGCGCTTCGTCCACATCCACAAGATGGCCATGGCGGACGCGCAGGTGGCCATTCACGATGGTCGCCTCGCTCCGCCCATCGGCGCCGGCCATGAACAGCCCGCCGAGCGGATCGGCCAGCCCGCCCGACAGCGGCACGCCATCGAGCCGGAACATGGTGATGTCCGCCGCCATCCCCGGCGCCAGCGCGCCGATATCGTCGCGGCCCAGCACGGCGGCGGCGGTGCGGGTCGCCATCAGCAGCGCGTCGTAGGGCGTCATCCAGGCTTCCTCGGCATCGACCGAGAGAGGCGTGTTCAGCCGGTGCAGCAGCAGGCCCAGCCGGATGTCGGAGATGGCGGAACCGCAATCATTGCTGGCCGCGCCATCCACGCCAAAGCCCACGCGAACGCCCGCCGCGCGCATCGCCGAGATTCGCGTCAACGGATAGCCCAGGCGGATCAGCGTGCGCGGGCAATGCGCGACACCCACCCCCGCCTCGGCGAAGGCGGCGATCTCGGCATCGTTCAGCCCTGAACAATGCGCCATCCAGGTGCGTTCGCGGATCCAGCCCGAGGCGCGCAGGAAATCGAGCGGCTCCATGCCGACCATTTCCAGCGCGCGGCGACGCTCATCCTCGCGCGGGTGGAAATGCGTGTGCAGGCCAACGCCGGCCTCGCGCGCCAAATCCGCATAGGCCCGCATCAGCCGCGGCTTGGCATAGGTGATTCCGGTCGGCCCGAGATCGACCCGCAGCATGGAAAAGCGGCTGGCGTCGTGATGCGCCTTGATGGCGTGCCGCGCCAGCGGGATCACCCTTTCCTCCGCATCCAGCAGCGCCGCCATGCGGTTGCCCAGCAGGGGGCGAAGCTTGCTCTCCAGGTCGCCCTCGATCGTGACGGTCGAGCCGCGCACCAGGTGAAGGCGCAGGCCCGCATCGGCGGCGGCGCGGGTCTCGGCCTCGGCGAAATCGTTCTCCTGCACCGGCATGAAGTAGGAATGGTCGGCGCTGGTCGTGGCCCCCGTCAGCAGCAGTTCCGATGCCGCCGCGCGCGACGACCAGTACATGCCCTCCAGGCTGAGTTCGAGCCAGAGCGGATAGAGCCGGTGCAGCCAGTCCAGCGAATGGGTGCGCTGCGCGAAGGGCACAGCGCGGGTGATCGACTGGAAGAAGTGATGATGCAGGTTGATGAAGCCAGGCAGCACCACGCAGCCGGAGGCGTCGATGACCTGGTCGGCCTGCATCACGGGGCAGGGGCCCTCGCCCACGGCCAGGACCTCCGGCCCCTCGGCAATCAGGTAGGCGTCGCGCAGCACGCGATCCGTGGCGTCGCAGGTGTAGAGCGCCGCTGCACTGTGGATGATCAGGGTTGGCATGGCAGGGCTCCGATCGTCTGGCCATGCACAATATACCAGCGACGCCTTTTTGTATGCGCAGCCTGTCCGACCGGGCTCGGCCGCCCGGCAGGACATGCCTGATTTCCCGCCGCCTCCGCGGGGCGCCCAGGCAGATTGCACAATCATGAGGCGCCCTTCGCCCGGTCACCTGCCGGACGCGCAACTTCGCCGCTTGAGAGGCTTCGGTCTTGGCGTACCATCGGGCACTTCTTGTATGCAGGAGCATCGCCAATGACCGAAGGTCAAAAGCCCCGCCGGCAGATCAATCGTCGCGACGTCATTGGCGGCAGCCTCGGCGTGCTTGCCGGGATGTCGCTGGCCGGGAACAGGGCGGCGGCGCAGGGCAGCACGCTGCGCGTCACGCATTTCGGCGGCCCCTATGGCGCGCTGCAGGATCTGGTGGGGCGTCCCTTCGCCGCCGCCGGGCTTGGCACCATCGCCTATGAGGTCGAGCTCTCGACCACGGCGCTGGCCAAAATGCAGGCGCAGCTTTCGGACCCGCCCTTCGATGTCGCGATGGTGCCGCGCGCCATGGCGTTGCGCGCCGGCAACGCGCAGCTGAGCCAGACGCTGGCCGCCGCCGACCTGCCGAGCCTGGCCGGGACGGTGCCCGACACGCTGGCCGAGCGCGGCGTCGGCGCGGCCTTCCTGCTCGATGGCGTGGACCTGATGTATTCGGCACGCCTTTCCGGCGCGCCGATCGCGGGATGGAACGATCTGTGGCGCACCGATCTGCGCGGCAAGATCGGCCTGCCCGGCTCGACGCTCACCACCGTCATCAGCCTGATCGTCGCCACCACGCGCAGCATGGGCGGCAGCGAGAGCGATGATGCGGCGGTGGACGCCACCTTCCGTCGCTTCCGCGAGTTGCGGCCGCATGTCCGCGCCTTCTTCAATGACCCCATCGTGGGCATGCAGATGATGGATCGCGGCGACATCGCCGTGGCACCGCAATTCTCCATTCGAATCGCCAATCTGATGCGCGCCAATCCCGATATCCGCCGCGCCTCGCCCAAGGGCTTCGTGCATGCCCTGCCCTATGACCTCATTGTTACCCGCAACACGCGCAACCCGGCACTGGCGCGGCGCTACATCGACTTCGCGCTGTCCGGGCCGATCCAGCAGGCGGTGGCGACCAACCTTCTCGCCACGCCGGTCGCAACCTCGGCACGCCTCCCCGAAGCCGCCACACCCTTCGTGCTGGAGACGGAGGCGCTGTTCCATGCCGACAACGCCTTCCTCGCCGCGAAGACCGCCGAATGGCTGCGGCGCTGGAACCGGGAGGTGCAGGGCTGAGCGGCAGCGCCGACCAGCAGCGCGCGGCCATGACCGACGCACCGGCGCCCGCGCTGGAACTTCGCCGCGTTGCCAAGGCGTTTGGTGGCAATGTCGCCGTCGAGGATTGTTCGCTGAGCCTGCCGGTGGGCGAAATCCTGGCGCTTGTGGGGCCGAGCGGCTGCGGCAAGACGACCATCCTGAACCTGATCGCCGGCTTCGAGCAGCCCGATGCCGGCTGGGTCTTCCTTGGCGGCAAGGACCAGGCGCGCATCAGCCCCCGGCACCGCAACCTTGGCATCGTCTTCCAGAGCTATGCGCTGTTCCCGCACATGAGCGCCGCCGACAATATCGGCTATGGGCTGCGCGTCGTCGGCGCGGCGCGGGCCGCGATCCAGGCGCGGGTCGCGGAATTGGCCGCGCTGCTGCGCATCACGCCGCTGCTGGCCCGCATGCCGCACGAATTGTCCGGCGGGCAGCGCCAGCGTGTCGCGATCGCGCGCGCACTCGCGCGACGGCCCGGCCTGCTGCTGCTGGACGAGGCGATGAGCGCGCTCGACCGCAATCTGCGGGAGGAGGTGCAGATCGAGCTCTCCCTGCTGCTGCGCCGTCTGGGCACCAGCGCGGTCATCGTCACGCATGACCAGCGCGAGGCCTTCGCGCTCGCCGACCAGGTCGCGGTGATGAATGCCGGTCGCATCGAGCAGATCGGCTCGGCCGAGACCCTGTTCGGTGCCCCCGCCTCGGCCTTCGTCGTGGAGTTCCTGGGCGGCGTCGGTCGCTTGCAGGCGCAGGTCGAGGTGCAGGGCGCGACCGCGCGGATGGTGGTGGAAGGCGCGCTGCGCCTGACCCTTGCCGCACCATCCGGACGCCACTCGGGCACAGCGCGTCTCTACCTGCCGCGCGAGGCGGTGACGCTGGAACCAACCGCGACCGAGGCCCATGCGCAATCGCCGGCCGAGGTGCTGCTGGTGACCCAGCTCGGCGTCGAGCGGCGCCACCATCTGCGGCTGGGGTCGCAGGAGTTCACACTCGACCTGCCGGCCCATACGCAGCGCCCGGCCTGGCGCCCCGGCGAGCGGGTGTTCCTGGCGGTAGACCCGGCGCGCGTGCATTGGTTTCCATGAACGCGGTCGCGGTTCCGCGCGGTGCGGCACCCTGGATCTGGCTGCTGCCGGCGCTGCTGCTGCTGCTGCCCGGTTTCGTCCTGCCGATCGCGCTGGTGGTGCGCAACTCGCTGAACATCGACGATCCGCTGGGCGGCATGGTCGCGGCCTTCACCATCGCGAACTATGCCGACATCCTGACGGACCTGTTCTATGCGCGCATCTTCGCCAACAGCCTGCTGCTGTCCGCGGGCTGTGCCCTCTTCTGCCTGCTGATCTGCTACCCCGTGGCCTACCACATGGCGCTGCGCGCCTCGGCACCGGCGCGGATCCTGTTCTGGCTGGTCTATACGCCGCTGCTGGTCAGCGTGATGGTGCGCGTCTTCGGCTGGATCATCCTGATCTCGGACACCGGGCTGATGAACAGCCTGCTGCTGGGCTCCGGCCTGCTCGCGCAGCCGCTGCGCTGGCTCTACGACACCGAGGGCACGGTGATCGGGCTGGTGCATCGCTACCTGCCGCTGATGATGCTCCCGCTCTACACCGCGATGCGCAAGATCGACGGGGCGCTGATCCGCGCCTCGGTCAGCCTCGGCGGATCGGAGTGGGACAGTTTCCGCCGCGTCGTGGTGCCGCTTTCCATCCCCGGCTGCGTCGCCGGCCTGCAGCTGGTGTTCGCCGGCGCCATCAGCGATTTCGTGCTGCCCAACCTGATGGGCGGCACCAGCCTGCGGCTTCTGGCGCCGACCGTGCTGAGCGAGGCGGTGACGGAGGTGAACCTGGCGCGCTCGGCCACGCTGGCCACGCTGATGCTGCTTGGCGTCGGCATCGTGCTGGTGGTGACGCAACGCGCGGTGGCGCGCTGGTGCCGCTGGGCCGCCAATGTCTGAAGGCGCGCTCACACGGCGACTTTTGCAGCTCTACACGGCGGCCTTCGCGGGCTTCCTGGTGCTGCCCGTGGCGGTGGCGACGCTGCTCTCGATCAGTTCGGAGGCAAGCCTGCGCTTCCCGCCGCCCGATGTCAGCCTGCGCTGGTACGCGGCGGCGCTGGCTGCGCCGTGGTTCGTGGAAGGTCTGCTGCGCTCCCTCGCGCTCGCCCTGGCCTCCACGCTGCTGGCGGTGATTGGCGGCACGGGCGCGGCGCTCGCGCTGAACCATTATCGCTTCGCCGGGCGCGGGGCCATGTCGGCGCTGCTGCTGATGCCACTCACGCTGCCCTCCGTCGTGCTGGGGCTTGGTCTGCTGTTCCTGTTCGGGCGCCTTGGCCTGCCGCTCGGCTTCGGGCCGGCGCTGATCGGGCATGCGGTGACGGGGATCCCCTTCGTCACCTGGCTCGTGCTGAGCGCCCTGTCGGGCTACGATCTCGCTCTCGACCGCGCGTCGGAGAGCCTGGGTGCATCGCCGGCGCAGACATTCCGCCTGGTCACGCTGCCGATCATCCTGCCGGGCATCACCGCGGGCGCCGCCTTCGCCTTCCTGATGTCCTTCGACAATGTGTCGCTCTCCATCTTTGTCACGCGTGGCGACACGCTGCCCTTGCGGATGATGCAGCAGATCCAGTTCTACGCTGATCCGACAGTGGCGGCGGTCAGCACCATCGTGGTCGCAATGTCGGCGCTGATCCTGTTCGTCGCCGGGCGCGCGCTGCGGCCGAAGCCGCGCAGCTCAGGTTGAGGGATCGCTGCCTGCCGGCGCGCCGCCGGGGCCCCAGCCGGCATCGGACAGGGCCGCGTCCAGCCCCTGCGCCCAGCGGCGGGCGACGATGCGCCGCCCGGTCACGCCGTCCGAGTCCGTGCCGGCAAGCCAGAGCACCGGTGCGGCCATGATCGCGGGATCGAGCAGGCCCGAGCCGGGCCGGGCGCGCAGCTCCGCCGGCATGAATTCCGTGTCGGTCGCGCCGCCCGGCAGCAGGCAGTTCACCGTGACGCCGGTGCCGGCGAGGTCCTTCGCCCAGATCACCGTCGCTGCCTCCAGCCCCGCCTTGGAGGGGCCGTAGGGCGCGTAGTGGGCGCGAACCATGGTGCCATGGCCCGTGCCGATGGTGATCACGCGGCCCCAGCCTTTGGCGAGCATGCCGGGGACGGCCGCCGCCGCAAGCGCAAAGGGCCCGACCAGGTTGACGGCCAGCACGCGTTGCCACTGCGCGGGCACAACTTCCCAGAAGCGCGGCGGCGCGGTGCGGTAGTCCGGCTTCACATGGATCATGCCGATGCCGGCATTGAGAACCAGAATGTCCAGGCCGCCGAAGCGGGCATGCGTCTCCACCACCAGCTTCTGGCAGGCTTCCGGATCACCGGCATCGGACAGCATCGGATGCACCCTGCTGGGGCAGTCCGCTGCCA
>Ga0247843_1001421_pt1 | contig 48748 bp, 40 predicted proteins | sample LaCruzMarch2017__FD_192420 | JGI IMG/M metagenome (GOLD analysis project Ga0247843, IMG submission 192420) | Freshwater microbial communities from meromictic Lake La Cruz, Castile-La Mancha, Spain - LaCruzMarch2017_8m | ecosystem: Environmental > Aquatic > Freshwater > Lake | place: Spain...
CCGATGTCGGACGAGACAGACGGGCGTTCATGGCACCCTTACCATGGTGAATCGGGTGGGGTTGTCTAGCCGAAACTGTAGAATCCCTAATCTTCAGGCTCCCTTCGCTAGCGGGCCAATCGCCCTGGCGGGTTCTCCCCCCCGGGGCCATTTATTTTGACCCCCGCCGTCCCTTGCCCTAAACGCTCGCCCGTCTTCCCGCACGCTCATGTCCCAGGTCCCCACCATCATCTACACCAAGACCGACGAAGCCCCCGCGCTCGCGACCTACTCCTTCCTGCCGATCGTCCAGGCCTTCACCAAGCACTCGGGCATCACGGTGGAAACCCGCGACATCTCGCTCGCCGGCCGCATCATCGCCAATTTCGGCGATTTCCTGACGGACGAGCAGAAGATCGGCGACCACCTTTCTGAACTCGGCGCGCTAACCCTCACCCCCGAGGCGAACATCATCAAGCTGCCGAACATTTCCGCCTCCGTGCCGCAGCTCAAGGAAGCCATCGCCGAACTGCAGTCGAAGGGCTATGCGCTGCCGGACATCCCGGAGAACCCGGCCACCGACGCTGAGAAAGACATCAAGGCCCGCTACGCCAAGGTCATGGGCTCCGCCGTGAACCCGGTCCTGCGCGAAGGCAATTCCGACCGCCGCGCGCCGAAAGCGGTCAAGGATTACGCCAAGAAGCACCCGCACTCGATGGGTGCCTGGTCCGCCGCTTCGAAGACCTCCGTCGCCTCGATGGACGGCAAGGGCGACTTCTTCTCCAACGAGAAGTCCGTCTGCGTCCCGGATGCCACCGACGTGAAGATCGAGTTCGTCGCCGCCGACGGCAGCGTGAAGGTCCTCAAGGAATCCACCCCGCTCAAGGCGGGTGAAATCCTCGACGCGACCTTCATGAGCAAGGCCGCGCTCGTCGACTTCCTCGCGACCCAGATCGCCAAAGCCAAGGCCGACAACGTGCTGCTCTCGCTCCACATGAAGGCCACCATGATGAAGGTCAGCGACCCGATCATCTTCGGCCACGCGGTCGAGGTGTTCTTCATGGACCTCGTCGCCAAGCACGCCGCGACGCTCAAGGAACTCGGCGTCGATTTCCGCAACGGCTTCGGCGACCTCGTTGCCAAGCTCGACAAGCTGCCCGCCGACAAGAAGGCCGAGATCGAAGCCGACATCCAGGCCGCCTACGCCGCCGGCCCGGGGCTTTCGATGGTCAACTCCGACAAGGGCATCACCAACCTCCACGTCCCGAGCGACGTCATCGTCGATGCCTCCATGCCCGCGATGATCCGCGCCGGCGGCAAGGTCTGGGACGCCGCGGGCAAGACCGGCGACACGCTCGCCGTCATCCCGGACTCCAGCTACGCCGGCATCTATCAGGCGACCATCGACTTCTGCAAAGCCAACGGCGCGCTTGATCCCAAGACCATGGGCTCCGTCCCCAACGTCGGCCTGATGGCCCAGGCCGCCGAGGAATACGGCTCGCACAACAAGACCTTCGAAGTGCCTGCCCAAGGTACGATGCGCGTCGTCGATGCCGCCGGCAAGGTCCTGCTCTCCCACGAGGTCGAGGCCGGCGACATCTGGCGCGCCTGCCAGACCAAGGACGCCCCGGTCCAGGACTGGGTGAAGCTCGCCGTCAAACGCGCCCGCGCTTCCGGCGATCCCGCCGTGTTCTGGCTCGACAAGAACCGCGCCCACGACGCCCAGATCATCGCCAAGGTCGAACGCTACCTGAAGGACCACGACACCACCGGCCTCGACCTCCGCATCCTGCCGCCGGCCGAAGCCTGCACCTTCTCCTTGGAGCGCATCGTCCAGGGCAAGGACACCATCTCGGTCACCGGCAACGTCCTGCGCGACTACAACACCGACCTCTTCCCGATCCTCGAAGTCGGCACTTCTGCGAAGATGCTCTCGATCGTTCCCCTGATGAACGGCGGCGGCCTCTTCGAAACCGGCGCCGGCGGTTCCGCCCCGAAACACGTCGAGCAGTTCACCCAGGAGAACTACCTGCGCTGGGATTCCCTCGGCGAGTTCTTCGCCCTCGCGCCGTCCTTCGAGCACATCAGCGAAACCTTCAGCCTGCCCAAGGCCAAGGTCCTCGCCGACACCCTCGATGCCGCCACCGGCAAGTTCCTCGAGAATGACCGCTCGCCCGGCCGCAAGCTCGGCACCATCGACAACCGCGGCAGCCACTTCTACCTCGCCCTCTACTGGGCCGAGGCCCTCGCCGCCCAGGACAAGGACGCCGACCTCAAGGCCCTCTTCACCCCGGTCGCGGAACAGCTCGCCGCGAACGAAGCGCAGATCGTCGAAGAACTCCTCGCCGTCCAAGGCAAGCCCGTCGACATCGGCGGCTACTACCTACCCGACGACGCCAAGGCCAACGCCGCCCTCCGCCCGAGCGAAACACTCAACGCCATCCTCGCGGCGATCTGAGCCTTGGCGGAGGCTTCCCCAAGGAGAGGGTGCGTCTCGCGCCCCCGAACCCTCCGAGGGCGCGAGACGCACCCTCTCCGTATCTTGACCGAACCCGCGCGCTCCACCGTCAATGAAATCATCAAAGGCAAGCGTCCCATCAGCGCCGAAACCGCGATCGCGCTCGGGACTTTTTTCGGCATGAGTCCGCAATTCTGGGCCAATCTCCAGAGCCAGCACGATCTCCGCCGGGTCGAACTGGAGAAAGCCCCGGCGATCCGGGCCCGGGTGCGGCCGCTCGCTTCCTGAGCATTCGCGTTTTGCATGGCCCGGATTATTACTCTCCCGTCCGCCGCCCCTCAAAGAAAGCCTCGATCTCATCCGCCACCGCTTCCGGCGTCTTTCCCTGCAGATCCAACTTCACCAATTCGCCCGCCAGCTCCGCCATCTTCGCGTTGAGGAATTCCCGGCGGCGCTCCAGTTCCGGGACATCGCCGGTTTCCCAGTAGCCGCCCTCGTCGTTCACTTCGAGATCCGGCAGGTAGTTCGACTTCAGGTAACGCAGCAGTCCGACGATCCAAAGATGCGTCCCCACGTCACCGTATTGGGTCTTCGCGCTGACAAAGTAGGAGCAGCGCGGGTCGGGCTCGAACTGGCCGCAGACCAGATCCACCAGGCAGCGCAAGCGGCCTTCGCGGTCGAAGAGGAAGGCCAGGCTTTCGGTCCGGTCGTTGGGTTCGAGGATGACCCCTTCGAAGACCGGGTTCTCCGTATCGAGCTCGATCCGGTGCGCCTGCCAGCCTTTGGAAAGCGCGATGTCTTCCAACTCCGCGACCAGTTCCGGTAACGACGCTTCGGCCCCGAGGCCGCCTTGATAGTGGATGCTCACGCCCATCGCGGCGCAGCCTGCCCGCGGAACCCGCGCATTCCCAGCATCAAAGCATTCCACCTCGCCGAACGCGGCTTGTCCCGGCCGGCCAAGGCAGACGCCTTTTTCGAATCCTTGCCAAGTCGATCCCCGCGTGTAGGATAATCCTACCATGACCACGGTGCTGTCCCAGAAAGGCCAGATCGTCCTTCCGGGACCGATCCGCGAGCAACTGCAACTTCATGCGGGCGACGACTTCGAGGTCACGATCGAGGACGAGGACACGATCACCCTCCGGCGGATCAATCAGCCGGCGAACCGCGGCCTGGTGGATCTTCTGCTTGCTTGCCCCGCGACGTTCGAGGTTCCCGCACGGGAAAAAGACGACTCCAAGCCCCTTGAGTTTTGAGCTACCTCGTCGACACCAACGTCTTCAGCGAGCAGGCCAAACCCAAGCCCGACGCCAAGGTCGTCGAGTGGCTGCGACAGCACGAAAGCGAACTCTACGTCAGCACCATCACCATCGGCGAGATCCGGCGCGGCATCGAGCGACTGCCCGACGGCAAGCGGAAAACCCAGCTAAGAACCTGGCTCCAATCGCTCTGCGATTGCCTGCAAGGACGGGTCCTCAACTTCAACACCAGCACGGCCCACGTCTGGGGTCAGCTCAAGGCGAAGTGGGAGAAAGCCGGGGTAACCGTACCGTCCCTCGACAGCCAGATTGCGGCGACCGCCAGCCGCCATTCTCTGGTCCTCGTGACCCGAAACACCGCTGATTTCGAAAACACCGGCATCAGGACGCTCAATCCCTTTCCCTGAATCACTGCTTCGCGCCTGCCGGATTCATGCCCCAAAGCACCCCGCGCATTGCCATCCCGCCATCCCGCGGCTTTCATCCCGCATGCACGACCTCCACATCCACCTCGGCGGCGCGGTGCCCTCGTCGGTCCTGTGGGAAACCCTGCGCGACAACGGGCTGCAGACCGAATTCGACAACTTCACCGGCTTCCACGACTCGCTGACCGCGCGGCCCGATGAGGTGAAGTCGCTCGACGATTTCCTCGGCCGCTATTTCAAGGTCACCGAGGAAATCCAGTCTTCGCCCTCCGGGGCCAGCGTCTCCGCTTATCAGGTCGTGGCCAAGGCCTACCGCCGCGCGCAGATCACCGCGATCGAGCTGCGCTTCAATCCCTACAAGCGGGTCCGCCACGGGCTGCACACGATGGACGCGATCATCCTCGCGGTGATGCAGGGCTTGGAGCGGGCTTCACTGCACTACGGCGTGGCCACCGGCATCATCCTGTCGCTCGGTCGCGACCTGCCGCTGGAGGCGAACTGGCAGGTCATCGAGGCCGCGATCAAGTGGCGCAGCCGCGGGTCGCTCAACGGCGCGAACGGGGTGGTCGGCATCGACATGGCCGGCCCGGAGTCACGCTCGCTCGAGATGAGCAAACCATGGCTCAGCGAGATCGCGACGATGATGGGCAAGGCACGCGAGGCCGGCTTGAAGATCACCTATCACGTCGGCGAAAGCGAAGGCACCGGCGCGGAAGGCATGCTGCGGGTGATCGACGCCATTCACCCCGACCGCATCGGCCACGGCATCGAACTCCGCCGCGCCGAAGGCCGGCTGCGCACGTCCTTGATCTCCCGCCTGCAGGACGAAGGCATCTGCCTCGAACTCTGCCCGACGGTGAACCGGGTCACCCGTGTGGTGCCGGACTTCGCGTGGCTCGGGCCTTTCGTCCGGAACCTCGCCGATCACGACGTGCCGTTCTGCATAAACACCGACAACCCCTACCTGGTACACACCAACCTGCGGAAGGAACACGAGATCGTCGGCAACGAACTCGGCGACGATGCCGGACCTTTGCTGAAGCTGGCGGTGCAACACGCCGAGCGTCACCGCTTCCTGCAGGCTTGACCTTCGACGTTGCGAAACCCTCAGGGCCTGCTTCCCGAGCTCACTTGGCTGCATGGAGAAGGGCCCAGGTCCTGTCGAGCGCATCGCGCAGAATCCACGCCTGCTTGCTGGGGGAGCTTTCCGCGTGCGACTGATCGATCGCCTTGGCGAGGATTCCCCGGGAGGCTTCGGGCAGGCTATCCATGCCCCGCAGTGCTTCCACCGTGACCTCATAGATGGCGGCGCACTCCGCCTCATTGCCGTCATTGAAAACCGGCACTCCCCGTTCAATCGCCAGCTCGATCAGCTCGGACGCGTTCAACGGGCGGGAGGCCTTCGTCGCGGGGAGCAGGACCTGGTCGATCACGTGGATCACCCCGTTGGATGCCAAGATGTCCGCCTTCAACAGAGACGCATTGCCTACAAGAACGCGGCCGTCCTCGAAGCGGAACGAGATTTTCGAGCCCTGCAGTGACGGGGCGTCGCGGGCCTCAAGCGCCTTGGCAAGAGTCACACTTCCGGCAATCACGTGATTCTTGAGAATCGCCACCAGTTGGTCCCGGTTCTCCGGCTGCAACAGAGCATCCACCGTCCCGGCGGGGAGCTTTGCAAAGGCCTCGTCCGTAGGTGCGAGAACCGTCAGCGGCCCGTCTCCCGCGAGCACCCCCACCAGGTCCGCGGCGGCGGCGGCAGCAAGCAGGGTCTTGAATTGGCCTGCGCCTTTGGCGACATCCACCAAGGTATTCGCACCCTTCTTGCCGGCGACTTCAGCGTCGCCGGTGGCTTTCACAAATTCGATCTCCAGGGCGAATGGTCCCTCCTTTTTGTCGGCGATCGTGAAGCCGGCGGAGGCGACCGATGCCGGATTGATCGGTTTGACGGGCAACTCGCGCCCGAAGGCCTGCAGTTTGAAGTCCGCGAAAGGAATCGTCGTCTCCATCCATTTGCCGGCAGTTGTGGGAAGAAACGCCCGATACGAACTCGCGGACATTTGGTCGGAAACCCGCAGATCCACCCAATAGGTCCGACCGTCACCCCTTGCCTTCACAACGATCCCGGATGTCCCGGCCAATCCCAGATCGGCTGGCTTCATTCGGATCGACGCAAAGCCTCCGTTGTTCTCCAGCGAGAGCTCTCCGGTGAAGAGCAACGTTCCTTGGTCGGAACGTTTGAATCCGCCTTTGGAAATCCCCCCCATCACCCCGTCGTTCACAGAGGTCCAGGACTTCAATGATTCGTCGTTCTCGAAGGAGGCGATGGTTTTCATCGCGCCCTGGAGCGGCTGCTGGGTGACGAGCACGGCGATCGCGATGGCGAAAACGGAGCAGCGGAGGTTTGGCAGAGCACTAGTGAAGTTCATGGTTGGGGCAATTGATTCGGACTTCCACATCTGGCACGGGGAGCTGAGGTGGAGTTCGTCCGAGATGATCGTCTGGATTCAAAAAAACACGAAAAGCAGGTGTTCGAATATACCCGCAAGATCAGCGACGACCGGTTGCGAGCGAGATTCACGGAGTTTGGAGAATGATCATTCATGCGAAGGCATCCGGAATCGGACTCGCCGGCGGGTTTGCCCGCTGCCTGGTCTGCGTCCGGCCGCGATTGGCATCCATGATTTGGAAACCAACTTCCGCAAGGCCGTGCCGGATGCGGTCACGGTGACGCAGCACTTTATGAAAAATTCATCGGCGGAGGGCGGTAGGCAAAATCAACCCGCCCCCTTTCCCGTGAGAGAATGGGGGCGGGCGTCGGTGGTGAATCGTCTGCTAGGAGCATCCCTTCACCCGTTTTCAGGCGGCGGCAAGTTCGCCGCGCTGTTCTTTGCTGGCATTACGGCGTCGGCGTCACCAGCAGGCGGACGAACTGGATGCCCAGGCCGGGCGGCAGGAGGTAGCTCAAGTTGCCACTGACGGGCACGGGACGCGGAGTGACATTACTCCACGTGCCGAGGTTCGACGAGGTTTGGACTTCGTAGGTCCCGGCGTAGGCAGGGTCCATCGCCCAGGTGACCGTGTTGGTCCCGTCCAAGCCGGGCATGGCCGTGAACGAGGAACCGCTCTGGCCCATGAAGTATTCGATGCCGTTCTTCACGCCGTCGTTGTCGTGGTCCTGATCGGCGGTTTGCTCAGGTGCGTTGGCGGCAGCCCACGCGCTGAAGCCGGTGGTCGCGGCGACTTCCCTGATCTGGATACCGGCCGGGCCAACGTGGTTGAATCCGTTGTCCCCCGTGCCCCATGTCTGGGTCGTGAAGGAAGATCCCGTCACGTTCTTGAAGACGATGTAGTTGCCCTCGGTCGTCGCATCGACCATCTCGATGAAATTGCCGTCAAAGGCTCCCGACTTCAGTTTGAAGGCACGATCCGCGCCGCCATTGAACTTGATGACTCCCGTGCCATCACCGTATTGGCCTTCATTGGAACGGATGTAGAAGATCACATCGTAAAGAGCGAAGGGAATGTTGGTCATTTCCATGTCGAACAAGTGGTCTCCGGGGCTTTCCGAGAAGTTAAGAGTGGAGTTCACGCCGGAACCCATCATGTTGTAAGTGCCATCTCCCAGATTCGTATTACGTGGCTCGCCAAAGGACTGCCAGCCGTTGCGGCAATCCTTCAACGTGAATGTCGCCGTGCTCGATTTATTGCTGGTCAGCGTGACGGGTGCCAGCGGCGAGCCCGGGTTCCATGGCACCTCGAAGTTGCTCCAGCCGATTGTTTCCCAGTCGTCGAACCCTGCTGGCAGCGTCGGACTCATCAGCACATTGGCCTGAGATGCTGGCGGGAGGTTGCCGAATGCATAGAAATTGAGGCTGAAGGTATCGGTCAATTCCTTAACGGTCAGGGTGGCGTCCACCAGCGTGAAACTGTAGTTGGACGAGTCCAAGGTGCCCAAGGCACAAGTGATGGGGTAGTCTCCGGCAGGCGACGCGGGGACCGCCGTGGTGGTCAGTTCCGGGGTGCCGGTCACTCCCGATGTCGCGAGGGTCTGCCCATTCTGATAGCCGCTGATTTGGTAGAGAAACGGACTTGGGTTGGGTGTATTCGGGGCGCGGAGCATGTCCGAGGCTTTCACGGTCAGTGGTGCCTTGCCGACCACTTGCGATATCGAGGCTGCGGTGGTGCTGGCTTCGTAGATCTGGAAACCGCTGTATTCCGCCGTGATCACACGAGTTCCCGCGCCAAGGGCGGTCGTGTTCAAAGTGGCCTCACCCGTGGTGGTATTGACTGCCACCGGGCTGCCAACGTAACCGTCTCCATCAAGGAACTGAACCGTGCCGCCCGTGGGGACCGGCGAAATAGTGGCGGTGAAGGTCACGTTCTCCCCGTAGGTCGTCGCAGGACCTGCCGCAGCCAACACCGTGGTGGTCGGGGTGGCCGCAGCCACGGTGAATGTGCGGGTCGCGGAGGTGGCTGTTCCGGGAGGAACGTCGGTGTTGGCGACCGTCGCATAGATCTGGTAGATGCCCGAGGGCAATGCTCCCAAATCAGCCGAGAACGGTGAACTTGTGTCGGGCGAAACGGTCTGGACGGTTGGGCCTGCCGGGACGGTGGGCGTCACGTGGAACGTGACGGTGTCGGTGAAGGCGCCGGGTTCGACCACGGTGGCGGAGACGGTGACAGAGGAACCGGACGAATAGGCCTGGTTGTCGGTCGGGCTGGTCAGCGTCACGCTCAAGGGTGCCAAGGTATAGCCGAAGTTCGGCCCAATCATTCTAGACCAGCCGTCGGTCGGCATACCGCCACCTGCGCCGCCGTAAAGACCCCCTTGAAGGGTTATCCCATTGATTCCCCATCCGGTTAGATCATCCCCTTCCTGCATCCGGTCTCCTCCACCATAGTCGGCGGCGATAACGTAGGCGGTGTTTGCAGCCAAGTTCACCGGAGCGACATTCCGACCGCGGAAGTTTCCGACCAAGGTATCCCCCGGAACGACGGTCGTCTGTGCGATGAGTACGCCATCACTTTGGCGCCAGACACTGACCCGGTGTGAGGCCAGCAGGTCGTCACCCAAGGTTCCTTCTCCACCATTGGGGGCATCGTAGAACCCCAGCCAGCTCAGTTCGAGCACCGCGGCTCCGGTGGTGAATCGATAGCCGTCGGCTTCTCCCCCGTATTCGGCGTAGCCGTTCGAGCCGTTTCCGGTCAGTGACATGGTAAGCTGAGCTTGCGCGCTGCCCGCCGCCAGACCCGTCGCGACCGCGACTGCGAGCGCCAAGTGCCTGATAGACCTTCCCATGCGATTGATAATCTCTAATCGGTTCATATTGATTTTGGTTGGTTTTTGTTCGGTGGTTCTTGGGGGGAGTTCGGTTGCGGCAACGCTCGGGAGCGGGCGATTGATGTCAGGGATTGCAGGCGGATTGCAGGGGTGCGCAGGGCGGGCAGGGCGGGCAGGAAAAAACATGAAATCTGTGTGCGGACTTTTAGCACTGTCTTGTCATTGAACTCAGAAGTGGCGGGAGGGGAAGAAGTATTCTCCGAACAACTGGGTCTAACAGAGAATAGGTTGGGGGCGCGGTGAGGAAGAGCGTTGCTTCCTTCGTCACGGAGGTGATCGATCCTGTCAACCGATCAGGCCCGGGCCGAAAGCGGGAGCCGAGGCCCCGGCGGTGGATGAGGTGTCCCGGGCAACGTGGTCCGCTTGAGGTCGGTGTGCGGCAAGCGGGTCCTGCGGCACACCTCGGGCGTCATCCCTTTGAATTTCCGGCTCATTGCGGCTGTGCTGCCGTAACGGTATCCACAATGGTGGTGACGGTCGGCTGGACGGCACCCGGCGTTGCGTGGATGATGAAGATCCGCCGGACAGCCTCCAGGTACTGCAATTGGCGCTCGGCGAAGGCCACCCATGCCTCGCCCTGCTTGTAGTAGAAATTCGTCTGGGCCATGTTGAATTCGTCGACCTTCTTGACGAGCGGCACGGCGGTGATCTTCCCCGGATGGATGGGTAGCTTGTGCTCACCGGCTTGGATGGCGGTTTCCACCTTGATCAAGGAAAGCGCGCGCGATTCTCCCTTGGGGAACGCCTTTTCGGAATCGTCGATGAGGACCATCCGGTAGGCGGTTCTCCCTCCGGCCGCACCCGGCAGAACCACGACGATCGCGCGTTTGACGTCCGGCGGAAGGGTGACGCTTGCCGCCAGACTCGCAGCCGGGTTCGCGGGGTCGATGGCGGACTTGTTGTAAAGCACCAGCGATCCGTTAACCGGCAGGATGAACAAGGGTTCGGACAGATCCTGGGGCCTGAAAGTCAATGGGGTCACGGCCCCGGTTTTGTCGGTGAAAAAGAGATCGGCGTTGGGTCGCGCCGGATCGTGCAACACGGCGCGGATCCGAACGGGAGCCGGCGGTCCTGCTTGCTGGGCATGAGCCGCGAGTGACAGCCCTAGGGCGGCAAGAATTCGGAGGAGTGATCGATGAATCATGTGAATCAGACTTCGCTACCTGAAAGCCAGCGGAAGGAAACCACGTTGATACGACGCCCAAAAGTCTTGTTCGCGGGCTTGGCCGTGGGGTCTAGCGAGGCGTTGAGCGACGGGCGGTCCGCTGGATCGACGTATTCCGGGACGCGCTGCACCACGGCCTCGGCATAGGCCCGGGCGGTGATTTTGCCGGTGGCGTCCTGCGCGTCTCCATAGACGCGGATGACAAAAGTATCGCCACGGACCGTGGCGGACGGCTCCAGGATGCGGAGCAGATCGCCCTGGTTGACCCAACCGGGAGCGCCCGCTGCCGGGTTGCCAGTGGTGGCTTCCGGCGTCTTGTAGTGGTACTGCTTCGGATCGCCAATGTCCGAGGTGGTGATTGGAACCTGGTTTAGGAACGAGTCGACAGGTCCGGCGTTCTCTTTTTCATTGATTTCAGCCTTGGCGATGGCGGCTTCCAGGGTGCCACTCAAAGTGAAGGGGCCGGCCGGGCCGACGCGGCGATTCACGAACTCCGACATGGAGAGGAAAGGACCGCGCGCCCGCACCTGGTCAACGATCTTCACTGCCAGGTTCCCGACTTCGGCGTCGGTGAGCTCGCGGTAGCCGTTCCAGACGTTGGATCTTTGGTTGTCGATTCTGGTTGCGTCCACCCCGGGGCCGGGATTGGCGCCCCCGTTGACTAGCGACATGGCAGTGACCGGCACGCCGGTAGCCGTCCTGAAGTCGATTCCGGCGGAGCGCGCCCAGAGAGTGAAAACATCGCTCTTGTTCATTGAGGCCAGCATTGCCTTCCAAGCCTGGACGTTCGTCGAGTTGACGTTGAAGGAGCCGCGGGTCATCTGGTATTCGGCGGCGGCTTTGTAGGCGGTTGCCTTGGGTTTCCCGCTGGCGAACAGTTCATCCTTGGCGTCGGCTGCGTTCTTGCCGCCGGGCAGGTAGGGTAGGAAGGACTGCGACGCCAGGGGCGCGCTGCCGTTCATGAATTGCTCGAATACCGCGTCAGGCTTGGTGCTGCCGCGGGTGGCAAAAGTTGAGAAATAGAACCGGTCGTAAAGCGCGTGGTTGGCCAGCACGGAATGATCCAGCATCGTGGTGCTCGTGATGCCCGGATTGGTCTCAATCACCTTGTCGGCGGACATCAGTGGATGAAGGAGGGAATTGCCCACGGGCTGGACGAAATGCGGCAAGAATGAGGTGGTGAGGGCGTTGGAGCGTCGGAAGTCGGCGATCGTCTGCAGCGGACCCGAGGGCACTTCGAGATAACTGCCGGACTTGATGCCGGAAGTGGTTCGGTTTCCAGTGAGTGACGGAACCCGGTTGGTGGCGTCAACGTCCATGTAGTCCTGATAGTCACCTTTGCTCAGGAACGGCTGGAAATTGAGTTCATAGGCCTGCGCCGACGGCTTTTCACTTGCCAGATTCGTGGTGAAATTCGAGCGGGACGGGTTATGGAAGAGAAAAGGTTTGCCGGCCAGGCGACCGTCTTTGAGCAAGTTGAGCTGAGGACTTTCAGCCGGACTCTTGGTGCGATTGTTGGTTTCAAAGACGCCGCCGTTGGTAGTACGGGCATATGCGGAGAAAATGGCGAACTGACGCACGAAAGTATCCTGTTGGGCGTATGCAACACCGCCAGGTGCGGCGCAATCCGAAGCGGTCAGTGAACCCGTGGGCGGGTAGCGGTAGACCCGGTCGTCGAAGATATTCTTGAGCGTGGAGTCATTCATGTAATCGAACTGGAGCTTGGCGTAGGGGGCGAGGGTGCCGGAGCTAGTTGCCTGGAGCTTCGCATTGACCGCGAAAGTCGGGGCCAGTTCATTCTTGTTAAAGGAAGAATTGTCTTTGTATGGATCGGGTCTTTGCGCTTTGAATTCCACGTAGAATCTATCGGTGACAGTCGATTTCGAAATTTTCGGCGATGTCGCCGCATCACGCAGCATCATGAAGGGATGCCCGGACCACCCCCCTGGAAAGACGCCCCCCGGTTTGCGCATATTGGAGATCGTCACCGCATACATTTCATATCCGAGACCCGGGGTGAAGGAGGGCTTCGCCTTGATGGCCTTGGTGAGCCTGTTGTCCCAATCAAAACCCACGGTGCTGTGGCCGGCTGAAGCATCCGACTTGAACGAAGCACTCGGGGCAAAGCTGGGCCCGCAAATCAGCGTTTGTCCTGGTTTCATGACAATTGGGGCTGAGATGGCGGAACTGGTATCGAGAGGGTCGGTGTCGCTCCAATTGGCGATGTTCATGACGAATTTCTTGTCGGATCTGCCATTGTGATCGCTACCCGCGTCATAGCTCATGGTGTTGATCGCCTCGAATTTTCCCGACTCCACGCTCATGGAAGCGAATCCCCCGCTGCCGCCCGCCTGGAGCATGAAGTTGAAGGCGACGGGGATGTTTTCGAAAGCGACCTCCATTTTATGGAAGGAGATATTGACATTGTAAGGGTTGTGAAGGGTGACCACCGGTGTGAAAATTAGATTCAAATGATAATCGAAATAATCTTTGAGGGCTTGGTTGCCGTTGATCCAAAAAACGTCGGTTGTCGGTCTGGCAACGAAGCTGAAGATGGTATCTACCTTGGCTATGACCGGTGCCGGATTGTAGGTGATGGGAACCTGGGCGTTGGAGATGGCGGCTTGGTTGACGATGAACCTGGGGCTGGTTTCGAGGTTCGTAAGGCTCCTGAAGGAATTGTAGTAGCTGGCCAGCGCACTCCAGTTGGGATCGGATACGCCGGTAAGTCCATGCGTGGACTCATACAGCTTCTTGCCGGTGAATTCGGGGGGCAGCGTGTTGGCGGTGGCTGATCCCATTTCGAACATCGAGGATAAATCCTGCTTGAGACCGCCGCCACGAACGTCGGCCAGAACGCCCAGAGAATAGGGTGTGATGTCATTCCGGAAGGCCTTGACCCGTTCTTGCGCGTCATCGAGAAGTTCGACTTGGTTCAAATCGATGATTTTTCCGGCCGTGGCCGTGGCCTCGGCAAACTCTTCCGCTGAAAAATCGGTGGGAAGGAAGTCCAGCGGACTCCCATCGGATCCTTTCATGACCGAGGGCTCCGGGCGGTGGCCCGCAAGCAAGGCGCGCTTTTGAGCCAGGGTGGCTTTCTGGCTCGGGTCGCGGTAGATATTGACACGCGCCTTCACCGATTCGTCCGAAACATGCCACGCGTATGAGCCTTGGGTCTTGTCGCTGGTCGCGACTGGCACCAGACCAGCGGTCGCTTTTGCGGTGTCGTTGGCATTGGCGCCAAGTGATCCGGTGTCCACAAGTGCGATGGTTTTGCCAGTCCAAGCGGTGGTGGCGAAGTCCCGGGAGCGGGGTGAGGCAAGGTCGGGGCTGGAAACGAGCCAGCGTCGGAAGCGGCTGGTCTTTTCGGCGGTGTAGTCCGGTGCGCCGCTTGGGTCGAAATTCCACCACGATTCCCAAACCCCGGTGGTGTTGGGTTTGGCGACCGGGGTCGATGATGTCGCGAGGATTTCCGAAGTGGCGGTGATCGCCCGGTCGGGTCCGGCGTGCTTTTGCAAATCCCCGATCGCCATCATGAGCGCCAGCCTCGCGTTCGCCCGGGCCTCGGCCTGGGCCATGACCTGCGACGAACTGCGCAGCGAGATGGCAGAAAGGCTGAGCAGGCCCACCGCAACGATGGTCAGCAATACCATCAGTGAGAGTGTGATCACCAAGGCAAACCCGTTTTCCGGCGTACGGGAGGCAGGCGTCGGGAGCTGTGGATGGAATTTCATGTTCCGGCGAGAAATAAATTGAAGCCGTGGAACCGTGCGTTCGGGGGGAGGCCCCGGGAGCAGCTATTGGCGGCTTTGATGAGCGGTTGAAGACCCATGAATTTCGGGTCGGGCTTCCGTTGGCTTGGCATCCGGGTCGTGGTTTCGCGACGGTTTTTGGAGTTGGGGAGTAGCGCGGCTGGTCGCAAAGATTGGGATAGGTTGAAATGGAACGGGTGATACTAGACCAGTCTCTAGCATAGTGAGCGCCATAAAGTCTTCAAACGGGGAGAAGGGAAGATTTAATCTCTCGACGACTGGTCCATTTAGCGAACAGGTTGGAGCATGCGTCCCATCCCGCGTTCATCCCTGCCTGAGCAGGTCGCCACGCACTTGCGCGAGGGAATCCGGCTGGGACGATGGAGTGATCAGTTTCCGGGTGTGCAGCAGTTGGCGGCGGAGCTGGATGTCGCGCGTCACACGGTCCGGCGTGCGCTGCAGCTCCTTGAAGACGAGGGCGTTTTGGCAGGGCGAGGATTGGGTCGCAGCCGCAGCATCACGGCCGCCGGCGCGGGCACGGCATTCCAGCGACCGCTCCGAGTGGCCATTCTGCGTCACGATGAACGCTTGGTCGACGACCCGCAGTCATCCATTTCCCTGATCCAGATCATGCACGCGCTGGAGGCGGCCGGGCATACCGCGTTTTTCTGCAAAAAGTCCCAGATCGAGCTCAAGCACGATGTTGCGCGCATCTCGCGCCAACTGGAAGCCGCCCGGGCGGATGCCTGGGTGGTCGAGTCCGGATCCCGTCCGCTGCTGGAGTGGTGCGTCGGGCAACCGACTCCCTGCCTCGCGCTGTATGGCCGTGCCACCAACCAGCCGCTGGCCAGCGTCGGGGTGAATTCAGAGCTAGCCTACCGGGCTGCCACCCGCCGCCTCCTCGCACTCGGGCATCGGCGCATTGTGTTGATTGTCCGCGAACCGATCCGCAAACCGACGCCGGGCCTCTGCGCCCGTGCGTTTCTGGAAGAACTGAGCCTGCAGGGTATTCAAACAAGCGGCTACAACCTGCCGGACTGGGAGGAAAGCCCGGAAGGGTTCAATCGCTTGTTGGGGAATCTCTTCAAGGGCACGCCGCCCACAGCGTTGATCATTGACGAGACACCGCGGGTGTTTGCAGCGCTGGCGTTTCTCGCCCGGCACGGCATCAAGGTGCCGGAGCACGTCTCGCTGATTTTCTCCGATAACGATGCCATGCTCGATTGGTGCCATCCGTCCATCTCCCGGATGCAATGGGACAGCACACCCCTCGCGCGGAACGTGGTGCACTGGGTGAGTGCCGTGCGAAAGGGAAACCCCGGCCGCAAGGTCAACGATGTCGCGGCGGAATTCATACCCGGCGGCAGCATTGGCCCGGTCTGGAACGGGGGAAGTCGGACCAGTCCGTGAGCAGGGGTGAACGGGTATCGGTGATCCAACTCGCGCCCCTGGGACTTCGGCGAATCCCTGAAGGCTCCGGGTCACGGACGGAAACCATCATTTGACAAATCAGCGCGCCCCCGGATTCTCAACCCGCATCCGCTGTGGAAAACATTCCATGGCGATCCTGTTCCGATGAATGCTCCCGAAGAACGGTTCCATCCTTCCGCGTTGATCCCCTGGGTCTTTGCGCTGGTGGCGCTGATCGGATGCAACGCGCTGTTGCCGAACTTGGCACAGGCGCGGAAAGGTCGGGATCTCGACGGCTGCAGCTTGACCCAGGTGACGGGCGATACCCCGGCTCCGGGCGCGCAGTCGCAGCCGGGAGTCGTGCTGGTACCCGGCGGAACCGGCAATTTCAAGCTGACCGCCCCGCCCGCGAGCTGGCTGGAGGTGGATCTCCGCGAAGTCGCGCGAGTGGTTTCGAAGGCAAGGGGAACGGCCCAAGGCCGCGCGCCGCCGGTGATTTGGAATTCCTGAACGTGGTTTGCTTCCTGCTGTCGGAAACGATGCGCCCGCCGGGGCCAATTGAATCCCTCGAGGTCGCGAGCACCTCCTTCGAGGAACCCGCCACGGTGCGGGACTGCCGCCCGTCATGACGACGGGTGATCGCTTGGATGGCCCCTGTGTGGCCGGTCCGGGTTCGGCTCACGATTCCACCGCCTTCTTCGAACATGTCCTGCCGGCACCGTCGTGCCCCGGCCGGTCCCCAACTCATTTGTTTTCCATGATCTCCTGGCCTTTTCCCAAACTCCTCGGCAACAAGAACGAGCGCGAGCTCGGCCGACTCCGCCCGATTGTTTCCCGCATCCGTGAAATCGAAGGCGCGCTGCAACGCGAGCCTTTCGAAAAACTGCCCGAACTCACCCGCGGCTGGCAGGATCACCTGTCGCGCTACCACGCGCTCGACGCGCCGCCGAAGTCGCGGCTCGAGGGCATGGACGAAACGTCCCTCCGCGAGACCGCCGAAGCCCTGGAAGCCCGGCTCGCCCTGCTGCGGAACGAATTCAGGTCGCTGCCCGCCCGGGTTGAAGCGACCGTGAAATCGATCGAAGCCGCGAAGGCCGCGTTCCTGCGGATCGAGGAAGGCTTCGCCGCCTCGCGGGCGAGGTATTTGCAGAAGATCCTGCCCGAGGCCTATGCCGCGGTAAAGAACGCCGCGCGCCGGCTGTGCGGCCGTGAGGTGCTCGTCAACGGCCAGCCGCTGGTGTGGGACATGGTGCACTTCGACGTCCAACTTACCGGGGGGATCGCCCTGCACCGCGGGCTGATCGCGGAGATGCAGACCGGCGAAGGCAAGACCCTCGTCGCCACCTTGCCGGTCTATCTCAACGCCTTGACCGGCCTTGGCGTCCACGTGGTCACGGTTAACGACTACTTGGCGAAACGCGACTCGGAGTGGATGGGGGCGCTCTTCCAATTCCTCGGACTGACGGTGGGATGCCTGCAGAATCAAATGCAGTCCTGGGAGCGCCGCCAGCACTACGCGTGCGACATCACTTACGGCACGAATTCGGAGTTCGGCTTTGATTATCTGCGCGACAACGGCATGGCGGATACCAAGGACGAGCAGGTCCAGCGCGGTCACTATTTGGCGATCCTCGACGAGGTGGACTCGATCCTCATCGACGACGCCCGCACGCCGCTGATCATCACCGGTGCGGCGGCGAAATCGGAGAATCCGCTCGAAGTTCTGAAGCCGCGCGTCGTGCAGCTCGTCAAGCTCCAGACGGAACTCTGCAACCAGCTCGCAGCGGAGGCCAAGCGGCTGTTAGAGGCGGGCGATACGGCGGCGGCCGGCACGCTGCTGTTCAAGCTGAAGCTCGGCCAGCCGCGTCACCGCCAGTTCCTGCGCTTCATGGAAAACCCCGAGCTGCGCCGCTTGTTAGACAAGACGGAACTCCGCTACCAGCAGCAGGCTTTCCGCAAGGACATCTACAAGCTGAAGGAAGAGCTGTTCTTCGCGATCGACGAGAAAGGCCGCGATGCCGATCTGATGGAGAAGGGCCGCAAGTTCCTTTCGCCGGACGATCCCGAGTCTTTCACGCTGCCCGACACCGGCCCGCGGCTGGCGGCGATCGATGCCGATCCCGGCTTGTCCCGCGAGGAGAAAGCGGCAGCGAAGCGGGACCTGCACGCGATGCGCGGCGCCCGTGCTGCGGCGGTTCACGGGATCTCCCAGTTGCTCAAGGCATACTGCCTCCACGAGCGCGATGTCCATTACGTCGTCCGCGACGGCAAGGTGACGATCATCGACGAAAGCACCGGCCGCGAAATGGCGGGGAGACGCTGGTCCGACGGCTTGCACCAGGCGGTCGAGACCAAGGAGGGGGTGAAGGTCGAAGATGAGAACCGGACCTTTGCGACCATCACCCTGCAGAACTACTTCCGCCTTTACGAAAAGCTGGCGGGGATGACCGGCACCGCCGAAACCGAGGCGGCTGAGTTTCATGATATCTACAAACTGGACGTCTTGCCGATCCCGACCAATGCGCCGAACCTTCGCATCGACGCCAACGACCAGATCTTCAAGACCCGCCGCGAGAAGTATCAGGCAGTGATCTCCACCATTGAGAAAGCCCACGCCGCCGGCCAGCCGGTGCTGGTCGGCACGGCCTCGGTGGAGTCCTCAGAGACCTTGTCGCGGATGCTCAAAAGGGCCGGCATCCCGCATGCGGTGCTCAATGCGAAACTCCACGAACAGGAGGCGGTGATCGTCGGGGCGGCCGGCCGGCGCGGGGCTGTCACCGTTTCCACCAACATGGCCGGCCGGGGCACCGACATCAAACTGGGCGAGGGCGTGGCGGCGCTCGGCGGCTTGTTCGTCATCGGCACCGAGCGCAACCCGTCGCGGCGGGTCGACCGCCAGCTCCGCGGCCGTTGTTCCCGCCAGGGCGATCCCGGCCGCTCGCAATTCTTCCTCTCACTCGAAGACGACCTGATGCGCCACCGCGCGGCGCCGGTTCAGATGGCGGCGGTGATCGAGCAATCGCAAGTGGCCGGGGCAAAGATTCCTTCGCTCGGCAAGCTGGTCGAAGCCGCCCAGCGCCAGGCCGAGCAGCACGACGCCCAGATCCGCAAGCGGGTGCTGGATTTCGACGATGTGATGAACCTCCAGCGCGAGATCGTTTACGGCTACCGCAACGAGGTGCTGACCACCGAGGACACCCGCGCGCTGGTCCACGAGATCATCGGGGAAATGGTCGCAGCCGGGGTGAGGCAGCAGCTGGCGGAGGGCGACGCCTTCGATCCCCTTGAAATCTCGGAGTGGATCCGTGCTGCATTCGCGATATCAATGAATGTGGATGAACTGCGGAACGCGGGCGGCGAGGCCATCGTCGCGCGGACCGTGGAGCGGGTCCGCGAGGCCCACGACCAGCGCGTCGCCGGGCTTCCCGCAGACTTTGTCGAAGGAGAGATCCGCCGCGCGGTGCTGTTCGCCATCGACAGTCGCTGGCAGGAGCACCTCGCCGACATGGAGGAGTTGCGGGAGGGCGTTTATCTTCGCTCGCAGGGGCAGAAAGACCCGCTGGTCGAATACAAGAACGAAGCCTTCGGCCTTTTCCACGCGCTGATGGATTCGATCAAACAGCAGGCACTGGTGAACCTGCGGATCATGACGCCGGTTCCGGAATGAGCTACAAAAGGCAGGCACCTCCGATCCCGGGGTCTCCTCTGGAAACCCCGGGCCCGGGTGGCTAAAGGCCCAGCATGTCCGCGATCTCGGACTTGGTCAGAGTGCGGTCGCCGTTCTTGTTTGCCTCGTCAAATTTCTTGCCGGCGGCGTCCTTGTCGGACTCGCCTTCCAGATGCTCGTCGCGAGTCACCGAGCCGTCGTTGTTTTTGTCCTTCTTCTCGAGATACTCGCTGAGGGCTTCGCGCTTGCGTTCGCGCTCCGCCTTTTCCTTTTTTTCCTGCTGTTCCTCCTGCTTGTCGCGCTTGGCATTGCCGCCACGCTTTTTCTTGGCTTCGGCGGGCAGGACCAATGCGGCGAGGAACAGGGCGATGATGGCGGTTTTCATGGGATGGCTTTTGGGTTGCGGGTGCTGCCCCGGAGATCCGGGTGTCCGCAGGCGAACCCTACCACCCTTAGCGGGAATTTCTGCCGAATCACGCAAAAAGGCCGGCAGGCCTGCAAGCTGCGGCCTTCCAGTTCAGTCAATGCGCTGGCACGGCTCCTGCGTCGCCTCGGGCTGACCCGTTCCGGCCTTGCACCGGGTCATCGTGTCCGCTAACCCCTCCGCCGTCATGCCAGTCGCCACTCCCGCGCAATACCGCGCCATGCTCGATGCCGCCCAGAAGGGCGGATACGCCTACCCGGCCATCAACGTCACCTCGATCACCACGATCAACGGGGCCTTGCGCGCTTTTGCCGAATCCAAGTCCGACGGCATCATCCAGGTCTCCACCGGCGGCGGCGAGTTCGCGGCCGGTACCGCCGTGAAGGACGCCGCTTTCGGGGCCATCGTGCTCGCCGAAGCATGCCACCGGCTCGCCGAGAAATACGACGTCCTGATCGCTCTGCACACCGACCACTGTCACCCGGCCAAGGTCGACGGCTTCCTCAAGCCGCTGCTCCAGGCCTCGCGCGAACGCATCGCCGCCGGCAAGGGCCCGCTGTTCCAGAGCCACATGTTCGACGGCTCGGTGGTCCCGCTGGCCGAGAACCTCGCCATTTCCAAGGAGCTGCTCAAGGAGTGCGCCGAACTCGACATCATTCTCGAAGTCGAAGCCGGCTGCGTGGGTGGTGAAGAAGACGGCCACGACACTTCCGGCCTGCCCGCCGAAAAGCTCTACACGACCCCCGAAGACATGGTGGAAGTCTACGAAGCTCTCAGCCCGATCGGGCGCTTCCTCTTCGCTGCCACTTTCGGCAACGTCCACGGCTCCTACAAGCCCGGCGCGGTGAAGCTCAAGCCGACCATCCTGCGTGATGGCCAGAAAGCCGTCACCGACAAGCACGGTGCCGCCGCCGAGATGGACCTCGTCTTCCACGGCGGCTCCGGCACCTCGGAGAGCGACCTGCGCGAGACCCTCGACTACGGCGTGGTGAAGATGAACATCGACACCGACACCCAGTACGCCTTCACCCGCCCGATCGTCACCCACATGTGCCAGAACATCGAAGGCGTGCTGAAGATCGACGGCGAGGTCGGCGACAAGAAGAGCTACGATCCGCGTTCCTACCTGAAGAAGGCCGAGCAGGGCCTCTGCAACCGCATGAAGGAAGCCTGCGACGACTTGCTTTCCACCGGGAAGACGATCTTCGGGACGGTGTGAAGCGCCAGAGAATGCATCGCCCGTGATGACTTCGTCCCGAGTCGCTTGCTGCCTGTCGGCCGTGCTCCTGGTCGCGGGGATTTCCGGTTGTGGTCCTTCGGCCGAGTCCGTCGCGGCGGCTTCGGCCGTGACGGTATCGGCCGGCCAAGGTGCCACGATCAAGGTCTACCGGTCGTTCAGTGCCCCGGCGGCAACGGCGGCGAGGGTATATCTCGACGATGCTTTCCTCGGCTACGTCTCCAACCGGTCGCAGAACACCTTCCACGTGAAGCCCGGCACTTACCGGCTTTCGGTCAATTACCCGACCGCGCCCGCTTTGTTCCCGAACCGCACCAAGCCCTTCACCGTCGCCAAGGGGCAGACCGTGCATTTCGGCATCGGCTTCGCGGGCGGCGGCGAACTGGTGGGCTCGGGACAGGTCAGCACCTTGTCCGCAGAGGAAGCCGTGCGCGTGAACGAGCGCTATCCGTCGCGGGAGTGACGCCTGTTGCTCGCGCTGCGGATCGGCCTGCGGCCGGTGATCGCGGGTTCCGGGCCTTCAAAAATCGTCATTCCCCAATCGTCAACGAGTTGCCGGTGGCATCGGAGGCCGCCCCTTTTTCGTTTCCATCGGGAAGATAAGTCGCTTGTCTCCGGCGAAGCCTATCATGCCCGAATCCACGCCGAAGCCCAAGCAGAAGCAAGAGCATCCGCTCGCCAACATTCTGATCAACGTGCTGATCCCGGTGATGGCGCTGGATCATCTCAGCAAGAATCCCGAGAAGCTCGGGGCGAAGCTTTGGCACGTCGGGCCGGGGTGGGCGATGGCCATCGCGCTGGCGCTGCCGCTGGGCTACGGGATCTGGCACTTCACCCAAACCCGGAAGCTGAATTTCTTCTCGGGCATCGGGCTGGTTTCGATTCTGTTCACCGGTGGCCTCACGCTTTATTTGTGGAACGCCAACGGAACGGTGAAGCCCAACGCGGGGATCCTGGTCGGACTGAAGGAGGCGCTGGTGCCTTTCATGCTCGGAATCGCGGTGCTGGGTTCGCTGCGCTTCGGCACCCCCATGCTGCGTGTTTTCATTTATAACGACAACATCTTCGACATCGTGAGGATCGAGAACCGGATTGCGGAGCGGTCCGCGGAAAGCGCTTATCAAAAGCTCATCGCCGGTGCCACCAAGCTTTTCGCGGCCTCTTTTTTCATCAGTGCGCCGCTGAACATTGCGCTCGCTCTCTGGCTGTTCCGGAGTTTCGACGCGAACGCGGCGGATGCCACGGAGGCCTACAACAGCATTATCAGCAAGATGACCTGGGCCGGGCTGGTGGTGATCGGCGCGCCACTGGTGGGATTCATGGTCTATACCCTGATGCGGCTGCTGAAAGGCCTGCGGGAACTCACGGGGCTGGAGGACAAGGACCTGATGCACCCGCGCTGAAGCCCGGCTGGTAGCGGGACGCCGGCGCCGTTTCGCTTCGGCTGGAGTGCCCGGGGATCGGGCGTGCTTGATGGTTCTGCGAGCCTTCCCCAGCGGGACGGTGCCGCCGATCCACTACCTTGAGTTCGCCAGCAAAGCGATCAGTCCCACGACGACGATCACCAGCAGCGTGACGAGCGCGATCTTCCACGCGCTGAGTGGGAAGCGGGCGTGGGCGGTGCCGGTGACGGCGTTGACGGCGCCTTGCCAGGTTTTGCCGCGGTACTGGTAGGCGAGCAGCCAGATCGGGACGAGGATGTGCTTGAAGGTCCGGTTGGAGAACTCCGGGCGGATCTGGAGGTTCCGATAGGTGTCGCCGGGGACCTCGCGGCCGCACATTTCGCGGAGGATGCCTTCCATGGTGCCGAAGCCGTTGCGCGCGGCATCGAGCAGCGGGACCTGGTAGTGCTCCACCTGCCAGCCGGAGACGAAGCGGGTCTCGTAAGGGACGAGCTCCTTGGTCGGGAAGGGCTCGAGGTGCTTGAGGAGATCGATGTCGAGACCGCGCGAGCCGGAGACCACGATGTCGTCGAACCAGGTCGAGACATGGCCGCTGGCGGGTCGCCAGCGGGTGCGGCGTTCCTGGCGGGAAACGGTCCGGCCGTTGGAGTCGCGGCTTTGTACGGTGACGTAGTAGTAAGTGCCACTGTCGGCGGTCCACGGGCACTCGGCGGAGGAGTCGAAGGTCCAGTAGGGGAGATAGACGCGGTGGATGCGGTCGATCAAGTTGCGGCGCTTGAGGTCGTTCGGCGCGAACCACTTGGCGGCGAGGAAGGCCTTCAGGGCATGGTAGGCTTTCTCCTGCGAGACGATGGCGGGGAGCAGCGACTCGGGGGAGACCGGGCTGGAGATGTCCTGGTAGTCGAGCAGCTCCGGCGAGCCGCAGAAGTCGCAGTGTTGGGCGACGGTTTCGGCGCTGCGGACGATGACGGCGTGGCAGTTGTTGCACTGCACTCGGCGTTCGGCGGTGTTGACGGTGTGGCCGCCTTCGCCGAGGCGGGCGAGGGTTTCGTCGAGGTCGTGCTCGACGATGGATCCCGGCATGGGCGGCGGGGCGATGCGGGCGAACTGGTTGCCGCAGTAGGGGCAAACGAGTTCCGCCTTGCCGGGGTCCCACTCGCCCTTGCCGCCGCATTCCGGGCAGACGTGCCTTTCCAGCGAGCGCACTTCCGCCGCCACGCCGCGGTCGCCCGGGAGCGGGGGCGGCATGCGCTTGCGCGGGACTTCGAGCGGCGGGCCGGCGGCTTCGTCGACGGGTTGAGATGTCTCCATGACGGTGACGGGGGGCGAGACGCCCCAGCCACGGTTTATTGGGCGAGGAAGGCGTCGAGCGCGGCGCGGGTGACGCGGTAGCTGGAGCCGATCTTCTTCGCCGGGAGCGTGCCGCCTTCGATCTCAGCCATCACGTCGGCCTCCGACACGCCGAGCATGCGGGCGACCGTCGCGGGATCGAGCACGTCGGGATTTGCCGCAGCCGCGGCCGCGGCGGGTGCGCCCGGAAGCGGCGGCGGGGTGCCACCGGCGAGGTTGCTCTGTGCCATCAGTTCCTTCGCCACTGCAAAGCCGACCGCCAGTTCGCTTGCCATGCCCGCCGCACCACCGCCGCCGCCGGCGGCCATGCCCTGGCCCATCTGGTACTTCACGTAGTCGTTGAGATTGCCGATCGCCGACATGGCGGACCGCTTGTCGATCGCTTCCTCGACTTCGGGCGGGACGCTGACGTTCTCGATTACGAAGGAGGCGACCTCGATGCCGTATTTGGCTGAGATCACCGGATTGATCAGCGGCATCAGCGCGTCGCCGAGTTCGGTGTAGCGGGTGGCGACGTCGAAGACCGGGACGTGAGCGTTGGCGAGGGCGTCGGAGAAGATGCTGACGATCCGCGAGCGCATGGTGTCGGCGAACTCGTCGACGCGGAAGTCGTGGTCGGAGCCGGCGACTTCCTTGAGGAAAGTCTGCACGTTCACCACCTTGAAATCATAGGTCCCGTAGGCGCGGGCGCGAACCACGCCGAGGTCGGCGTCGCGCAGCATGATGGGATTGGCGGTGCCCCACTTGTTGCCCGTGAAGAGGCGGGTGTTGACGAAATAGACGTCGGCCTTGAAGGGCGACTGGAAGCCGTACTTCCAGCCCTTGAGGCGGGTGAGGACGGGGATGTTGTCGGTGGTCAGCGTGTGCTTGCCGGGGCCGAAGGTGTCGCCGAACTGGCCGAGATAGACAAACTGCACGGTCTGGCTTTCGCGGGCGATGAGCTGGGCGCCGTTCTTGATCGCCTTGTCGTCGTCGGGGAAGCGCCATGCAATGGTGTCGCGCGAATCGTCCTGCCACTCGATGATTTCAAGCAGCTCGCCTTTGATGAAGTCCAGAAGTCCCATAGGTGTGGAGGGGTAAGTTACCCGAGCAGACTGGAGAGACGGACAAAGCGGATCAATGAGAAATCGGCGGCGATTTCGGAAGGGCGCGCCGGGTCAGCCTTCGAAGGTCCAGACACGCTTGCTTGATCCTTCGCCTTCCCGCCGCGTCTCGCCTTCGAAGCTTACGAGGCGGGTAATCTTCGCGTCGGGGTGCTCCGCGATCTTTTCCGCAAGGCGTTGCGCGTGGGTGACGACGAGGATCTGGGTCTGCGGCGGCGTCTTCAGCACGAGTTCAGCCAGCGGTTCTAACAAGTCCGGGTGCAGGCTGGTTTCCGGCTCGTTGAAAACCAGCAGCGGCGGCGGTTTCGGCGTGAGCAGGGCGGCGCAGAGACAGAAGAATCGAAGGGTGCCATCGGACAGCTCGCTGGCGTCCATCCAGCGGTCGACTCCCGGCCGGGCGATCTGCAGTTGGAAGCCGCCGCTGTCGTCGACGGCCCGCCATCGGGTGCCGGGGAAGGCGGCATCGACGGCTTCGTTGAGCTGGGTCCTCCATCCGGACTCCGCGATGCTTTGCAAGGCGGCGGCGAGGTTCGATCCGTCGTGGGCGAGGACCGGCGACCACGAGCCGATCCGCGGCCGGCGCAGCGGCGAATCGGGATCGGTGCGGAACTGGTGATAGAAGCGCCAGCCGAGCAAGGTCTCGCGCACGGCGGTTAGAGCGGGAAAGTTGAGGCAGTCGCGGATCTCGCTGAGCATCGACTCCGGCGCGTGGACCGGCAGCGGCGAGGCCTCCATTTTCCCCTCGGGCGTCCGCAGGTCGATGATGGGTCCCTTGCGTTTCGCCATCACCTTGCCCTTCGCGCCGCCGAAGCGCAGGGACTCGGATTTGATGTCAGGATCGGTCTGGAACATCGAAGGATCGGCGGGATCGCGGTTGGCGGGTGAAAGCCCGCATTCCATCGAGAACTCGAAGTCGGCGTGGCTCAGTTCCCAGGTAATCCGCTTCAACTCGTCCCTCCGCCGTTCGCCCGCCCACAGCAGGCTGGGCATCCCGCCTTCCTGCGCGACGGCTTCCGCGAAGCGGCCGTCGGCCATCCGCTGGAGCATCGCCAGCGCGCGGTAGAGGTTCGACTTCCCGACGCCGTTGCCGCCGGTGACCACGGTGATCCGCCCGAGCGACAGCCGGAAATCGCGCAGCGAGCGGTAGCCGCGGAGGTGGAGGGTGCGGAGCATGAGGCGGGCGGGGTTTGCCAAAGGAAAGGCGGTCGTTTGGTTCGCCGGAAGCGCGGCGGGTTCGGGGCCACGGCATTGTCCTTCCGGGGGGGCTTTAACTTCCATACCGGGGCTTGACCATCCCGGATCCGCAGGTTGACCGAGCCCGGGGATGATTCGGATTGCCGGTGGATTACGAAGTTGTCGAATCAATCCGCGGCGGAGAGCGTCGGAGTGGCTTCGATGACGACACGACACTCTGCCATTTTGATTGGAACCCATCTCCTGGCGCTTGGTGCCGGCTGGTGGGCGGTGCGGGGGCGGGATTCCGAGCCTGCTCCTGATATTCCATCGGCTCTGGCGGGGAAAACCGACCGGCCACCGCGGCAGGAGCGCCGGGTCGATACCGCGGACTTGATTGCTGCCTATGGCAACTCGGATTTCTGGATGGAGTCGCGAAAGCTTCGGAATCTCGCGACGCAAGAGGCTCCGGCCAGCGGCCCGTCCCCCGTTTTCATCCCGGCCGAGCAGCGGGCGGCGGAAATCGCGGACATCCCTGATGCCTTGCAAAAGGAACTCAAGGCGGTGAATGCCGGGAATGGCTATGACTACGAGCTCGCAAAGGCTTTGATCCGTCGGTGGATGAGAGAGGACACCGCGGCCTGTGCCGCGTGGCTCGGGCGGATGAACTCGCGCGTGGGCTGGGGAGATCCCTTCAACGCGTTTGCGGAGGCCTTGCCGCCCTTGGAACTCATCGGATTGATGGACGGCTGGCTCCGGTCAAACCGCGGCCGGGCCTTGTCCGCCATCGCGAAGCAGGTCGCGACCGCGAACGCGTCTGAACTTCCGGCGCTGCTGGCACGGCTCGGCGGCGACGAGGCGAGGGGCTTTCTTGAGAACTCCGCCAACTACGCCCGGGTCGAGGATGCGGAGGTGTGGTTGGAGGTGCTCGCCGAGGATCGGGGTCGGCTCGCGCAGCTCGCGGGGAAATGGATCCAAGGGCCCGGGGAGAGTTGGGAGTGGCGCGACGGGGAATGGCTGCCTTCGCGTCCGGAAATGAAGGACTGGGAAGCCAGGGCGGAGATGGCCTTGGCGGCGGTGGCTGGGACCGCGGCCGAGGATGTTTTCCAGAAGCAGTGGGAATCGGAACGCCACCGCAGCGAGGCCGGCAGGGAGCTGGTGCGGGTGGCCCGCGAACCGGCGGAGGCCACTGCCGCGCTGGTCGAATTGTACCGGGCGGCAGGGAACGGCGAAGCGGAAGCCATGCGGCGCGCGGGGGAGGAGATCTCGCGGAGCTATCAGGACGGCTTGCAGGTCTGGCAACGGGAGGCATGGGAGCAGGACTTGCAGTTCAGCTTGCTCGGCCGGCAGTCCTTGCTGGTGGCACTGGCCGCTCGTCTCGATGCCATCGACTCCTCGCTCCCCGAGGTGCTGAGGCCGGGAACCCGCGGATCGAGCTGGCGGGATGCGATGAGGGTCGATCCCGCCGCGACGCTGGAAGTCGCCCGGCAACGGGGAGAGAGCGACGTGGCGGTGCGGGTGGCGTCGGAATTTGTCCAGGATCATGAGACCTCGATGCCAGTCCGGGCGGAGATCCTTGGTCTGCTCGCGGAGTTGGGGCTTTGGAATCAAAACGGCACCTTGCCGAAGGCCGCGACGTTCATGGAGGAGTATGTCGGCTTTGATCCGGATGCGGCGCGCGTTTGGCGGCAGGGGCTGCCGGACTCGATTTCGCATGCACTCAAGGAGGGCAGCCGATGAAAAAGCGAGCGGTGATCTTGTTACTGATCTCCCATCTCGGGTTGGCCTTGCTCGGCGCGTGGCTGGCGGGTGGCGGGGAAAAACAGAAGGCCGCGGAGACGCCGGTGCCGGTCCCCTTGGTGGCGGCACCTTCTTCACTTCCACCGGTCGATCCCCAGTCGGAGAACCCGATCCTGCGGGCCAGCGGTGCCGACTTCCGGGACGCCTGGGAGGAGATGATCGCCGGACCGCGTGGCGAGAGCGGCGAACCTTACGGGAACTCGATCAACTTCTTCATCGACTGGTGCCGGGTCGATCCCGAAGGCGCGGTCCGCGGCCTCGCCCGCCTCCATGCGCCGCGCTTTGCCCACAACTACCTGAGCAATGCGATGCAAGATCACGGCGCGGAACTGGCACCGGCCCTGGTCAAGCACTGGCGCGAGCTGCGCCTGATGCCGGACTATAAGGTTGAGCACGCAGTGGGGCGCTCCTTGAACGCCTTGGCCAAGGAGGACCCGGAGGCCGCGGTTGGTCTGTTAGGGGAGCTGCCGCCGGGCACGCGCCGGGAGATCTGCGGCACGCTCTTCGACCGGCAGGATTCCGCGACGATCGCACGGCTCGTGAAAGGTCTGCCGCCTGCCGAATCCGCCGCCGCCGAGGATCGTGCGCGACTCTGGACCGCGGTGGCGGAGGCGGCCGATGCTGCGGATCAGGAGCGCGGGCTCTGGGACTGGCTGGTCCGCGCCGACGATCCCGCGGCACGGCTCGCGTTGGCGGAAGCGGGGATGAAAAAAGCGCTTCGGGGAGAAGACTGGTCGGGCTTTTGCGGCGCGGTGGAGCAACTCGAACCCGCGGCCCAGGCCGAGATGCGGGAAGTCGTGCGGCAGATTTCGGAGAAGTATGTTTACCGCCCGGAAGTCATCGCCGCGATTTCGGAAGAGTGCCGGCGGCGCGGGCTGGAAGATTGGTTTGCGGATCCGGCGGGGGAGTAGCGCGGGATTGCGGTTCAATCCCTGATGGCACGGGATGAAGCAAGGATACGCAAGGGGGCGCTGGCTTCAGCCGGCAAGCCTGATCGCGGGCCGTTAGACTCGCCGACTAAAGTCAGCGCTCCCCCGGATTCATGATGTCGAGATGCGGTTTGGACGCATCGGCTCCCCCTTCGCGACGCGCGATTCCTCCGCGAGGAAGGCGAGGCGATGGCCGGCCAGGCCGTCGAGTCCGGGCGGGAGGGCAGACGGGCCGCGGAACAGGCGGTCGAAGGCATCGACAATGCCGTGGTCGCCGCCGCCGTGGCCCGCGTAGCCATCGTCGGACGGCTTGAGAATCTCGACCGGCTCGACCCGGCCGTCGAGGTGATGTCGCAGCCAGAGTTCCGGCGAGCCGGCTTCCTGGTAGGGCGTCCCGCCCTTGAGCGCCGCCTTGGTGCCGTAGATCTCGAGGGTCCGGCCGCAATCGAAGGCGGTCATGGTGTGGGTCGCGGTGATGCCGTTCTCCAGTTCGCAGGCGAGCACCTGGTGGTCGACGACGTCGTTGTCGCAGCGGTAGACGCAGCGGCCCCACGGCGAAGTGCGGAGGAAACCGAGGATGGTTTCATCCTCCGCCTCCTCCGAGCCATCGAGGACCATGCGGAGCCAGCGGCGCTTGTCGCCAAGGTAGCGGTGGGCGTCGTAAAGGCAGTCCTTGGCCGCCGGGCAGCCGTCGGTGCAGCGTTCCGGAGCGCCGGCCGGGGCGTTCTCGGCGCGGAACCAACTACGATTCCCGTAGGAGGAAATCGAAGCCGCCGCGGCGCCGCCGAGCCAGCACAGCAGGTCGGCGTCGTGGGAGCACTTCGCCACGATCATCGGCGTCGATCCTTTCGCGCTGCGCCAGTGGCCGCGGACGAAAGAGTGCGCCTGGTGGTAGGGCTCCACGCCCTCATGGCTGCGGATCGAGATCACCCGGCCGAGGCGGCCGCTATCGACCACGCTTTTCACCGTGGAGTAGAAGGGCGTGTAGCGGAGGACGAAGCCGAGCGCGATGCGGCGGCCGACCTCGCGGGCGCGGCGGTCGAGTTCCTCGCAGCGTTCGAGCGACTCCGCGGCGGGCTTCTCCAACAGGACGTCGTAGCCCGCCTCGAGCGCGGCCATCGCGTGGCCGAAGTGCTGGGCGTCCTGGGTGGCGACGACCAGCACGTCGGCGAGCTTGCCGGCGGCGAAGAGAGCGTCGGCGGAGTCGAAGGTCCGCACCGATCCCGCCGGTGCGAGCGCCGCCACGAATTCCCGCCGGACCGCCACCGGATCGGCCGCCGCGGTCAGGCGGTAACGGTCGCCGAAGGACGCGGCGATCTGCGAGTAGGTCCGGCCGCGGGAGCCGCAGCCGAGGATGGCGATGGACAGGGGATCGGACATGCCGGATGCCTATGCCGGCGACCCGGTGGAGTCGAGTGCCGAGGTGGCGGCGGAGCCCGGACCGGTGCCGCGCGGAAGCGGGGGCTTGCACCGGGAAGGGAGCCGGGCAAAATCATTCCGGAAGATAGTAACATCAATTTCCCCGCCCCATGAAGATTCACTGGACCGTCGCGCGCGTCGATGAAGGAGAGGAACCGGATCCGGTGATGGCGCTCGATTGCGTGCTGACGATCCAAGGCCGGATCGAAATCGACGGCGTGAAAGCGGGGCAGTTGTTCGCCTGGTATCTCGCCTCCGACGAGCTCGACACGCCGCGGGCCTTCCTGGAGTTGTGGGATCTCGATGGCGACATTTGCAGCATCTACGAGGACATCATGAGTCCGCAGCGCAAGGGCTTCCGCGAGCCGCTGCCGAAACTGCTGGCGGATTCACCGGGACTTCTCGTGGTTGATTTCATCGCGCTGCGTCCCGCCTTCCGCCGCAAGGGCCTGGGCCTCGAGATCCTGCGCGAGATCGTCCGCTGCTGCGCCGACGAGCGGATCGGCGCGTTGCTGCTGGACGCCCGGCCGCTGCAGCGCCGGCCGGGGGGCTATGATGAGTTCGACGAGGAAATCCGCGAGCTGCCCTGGAACGACGGCGAGGAGGACCAGGACCGCCTGATGAACCATTTCCGCGGCTGGGGCATGCAGCGCCTGCCGCGCACCCGCTTCATGGTCTGCGCGCCGGACGTGATCACCGCCGAACGGGCGGATGCGTGGCCGCCGGCGCCGCTCGCGGAAGATTGGGACGACGATGACGATTTGCCGTTTTAGGCCGGTTCAGGTCGTTGACAGTCCGTAGCGCGTGCTGCGTCCGCCGCCGAAGCGGTTCGCCGCGATTCGGCTCACGATCAGGCTGTTTTGTGAGCCGATTAGAGGCCTTAATCGGCTCAACCGGGTTCTTGGGGACTTTTCAGTGGCGCTGCGAACCTCACCCCAATGGCGCGAGCAGCGCGGACAGCGTGCTCTCATCCGCCGCGGCGGCGCGGGCGGCTTCGGAGAGGAGGCTGTCCTTGAGCTGGGTTTTCATCGCCTGGAGCGGGCGGATGCGCTCCTCGACGGTGCCCTGGCAGATGAGCTTGTGGACGAAGACTGGCTGGATGGGGCTGAGAGCAGGTTCTCCCGTCCACCAGGCACTGATCGGGAAGTTTCTTGAAATGTGGCACAAAGCGGCACACATTGCCGCCATGGCCGAAACGACCTCCAGATCCTCGAAAGCCGAACGGCTTGTTGCCCGGGTGAGCCTGGACGACAAGCGAACGATTGAAAGAGCGGCCGCCTTGTCGGGTCAGTCCGTGGCGTCGTTCGTGATCGCGCACGCTCGGGACGCGGCGGAGAGGACCTTGGAGCGGCATGACCGCATTCGGCTGAACGCCGAGGATTCCAAGCGCTTCGTCGAAGGTTTGCTCGCTCCCGCACGCAAGGTTCCCAAGGCGGTGAAGGACGCATTCGAAGACTACCGGCAAACGGTTCGGGAAGCTTGAGGTCAGTCATCCGCTGCCATGGGATTCCATTTCGGCACCTCCTTCATCGGGAGATAAAGCCGGGAACCATCCAAGGGCAGGAAGCCGAAGCGTTGGTAGAACCCTGAGGCCGCTTCATCTTTCGCATCTACCAAAACGGCGACCGCCCCGATCTGCCGGGACTCGCGGAAGGAGCGAAGCAGGGCACTCAGCAGCAGCTTTTCTCCGATGCGCTCCGACGCGAACGGGATGTCACGGGCGAGCCGGCCGACCAGCGTGGCCCCGAGCTGATCATACCTCGGCAACTTCTTGCGAAGCTCGTAGGGAAGCCGGGTCAGTTCGATGGAGGTCGCCGACAGGGTGTAGTAGCCGGCAATTCTTCCTGGATCGTCGTCGGGCACGATCACGTAGCAGGCTGCCGCGAAGGCTTTCATCTCCTGATTGGCACGCCGCTTGAGATACTCGTTCAGAATCTCCACGCCGCAGTCGAACTCTTCCCGGCGATGCTTCGCGGGATCGAGGAGTTCGATGGTGTAGGCGCGGGAAGGCATGATCGGAGGCGGAGCTTGAGGGTCATCCCAGCGGCGCGAGCAGCGCGGACAGCGTGCTTTCATCCGGCGCGGCGGCGCGGGCGGCGTCGGAGAGGAGGCTGTCGGCGAGCTGGCTTTTCTTGGCCTGGAGCTGGTGGATGCGTTCCTCGACGGTGCCTTGGCAGATGAGCTTGTGGACGAAGACCGGCTGGGTCTGGCCGATGCGGTAGGCGCGGTCGGTGGCCTGGGCTTCGGCGGCGGGGTTCCACCAGGGGTCGTAGTGGATGACGGTGTCGGCGGCGGTGAGGTTGAGGCCGGTGCCACCGGCTTTGAGGGAGATGAGGAAGACGGGGAACTCGCCGGTCTGGAAGCGCTCGACCAGCTCGCCGCGGTTCTTCGATTCGCCGGTGAGTTTCAAGTACGGCGTCTTTCGTAGTTGGAGGAGACGCTCGATGATTTCGAGCATGGAGGTGAACTGCGAGAAGATCAGGATGCGGCGTCCTTCCTCGATCAGGGTCTCCAACAGGTCGGCGAGGTAGTCGAGCTTGGCGGAGCCGGCGGCGTCGGCCTCGAGTTTCGATTCGCCCTCGAACTTCAGCAGCTTCGGCTCGCAGCAAATCTGGCGGAGCTTGAGCAGGGCTTCGAGAAAGACCATGCGCGAGCCTTCGAGGCCCTTGATGGCGATCGACTGGCGGACCCGTTTGTCCATCGTGGCGCGGACGGTTTCGTAGAGGTCCTTCTGCGCGGTGTTGAGCTCGACCGGGTGGATGAGGATGGTTTTCGGCGGCAGTTCCTTGGCGACCTCGGTCTTGTTGCGGCGGAGGATCAGCGGGGCGACTCGGGCTTTCAGCGCGAGGCGGCGGTCCTCGTCGCCGTCCTTTTCAATCGGGTTGCGGAAGCGGCGGTTGAACTCTTCCTGGCCGCCGAGGAAACCGGGCATGAGGAATTTCATCAGGCTCCAGAGTTCGCCGAGGTGGTTTTCAACCGGCGTGCCGGAAAGGCAGAGGCGGTGGCGGGCATCGAGCTGGCAGACGGCCTGCGCGACCTTGGCGGCGGGGTTTTTCACGTATTGCGCCTCGTCGAGGACGGCGAGGTGGAAGCGGTGGCCTTTCAACGCGTCGATGTCGCGCTGGACGAGGGCGTAGGAGGTCAGGACGAGGTCGGCGTAGGGGATGGAGCGGAAGTATTTTTTCCGCTGCGGGCCGTCTAACATCAGGATGCGAAGGGACGGCGCGAACTTCTGGGCCTCGGCGCGCCAGTTCGGGACCACGCTGGTCGGCGCGACGACGAGGACCGGCTTGCCCTGCGAACGGCCGCTGTCCTTTTCGGCGAGGATGTGGGTGATGGTTTGCAGGGTTTTGCCGAGGCCCATGTCGTCGGCGAGGATGCCGTGGAGCTCGTGGCGGGCCAGAAACTGCATCCAGTGGAAGCCGGTGGTCTGGTACTCGCGGAGCTGGGCCTGGATGCCGGCGGGCTGCGGGATTTTCTCGATGCCGGCGAAGTTGGTGAGCTTCGCGGCGAGCTCGGCGAGGCGTTCGGGAGCCTGGATGCCGAGTTCTTCGGAGGTGGCGATGGCGGCGGCGTCGAGCGGGTGGAGCTTGAGCTTGGAGCCCTTGAAGCGGCGCGGGTCGATCAGCGCGGAGAATTGCTTCAGGATGCGGCGGATGCGTGCGGCGGGGAGGCGCAGAGCGCGGCCGTCCTCGAGGTGGTGGAGGAAGTGGCCGTCGGCGGGGAACTCGAGAGAGGACTCCATCGCGCCGCGCTCTAACAACTGGGCGAGGATCGGGAGGAGGTCGAGCTGCTTGCCGCCGACATCGAAGCCGACCGAGAGGTGGAACCAGCCGCTGCCGTCGTCCTCGAGCTGATAGACGAAGCCTTCGGGATCGAGGTCGATGATCTCGTGGCCGACTTCGGGGGCGAAGGTGACAGTCCAGTTTTGGCTTTCGAGGATGGGTCCGCCGGTGGCGCGGAGCCAGGGCCAGAATTCGGCGAGGTTGCCGTGGGCGGGGTTGGGGAACCAGAGGGCGGACGATTGACGATTGTTGATTGAGGATTGTTGATTTTTGATTTCGAGGCCGAGGAGGAAGCGGTACTGGGAGTGGCCGGAGAGGCTGGCGAGGCCGGCTTGCTGGAGGGCCATGATGGCGTTCATCTCGGCGGCGATGTCGCGGCGGAGGACGAGCGGGCCTTGCGGGGTTTCGAGGCGCAGTTCGCGCGGGCCGGGGATGCCGCCGAGGGGAATCCGATGGTTGCCGTAGATCGCGAGCGGACGGGCAACGACCCAGTCGCCGAGGTCGGGGATCTTGAGGGCCTGGAGGAGGAGGCGGACGACTTTTGACGAGGTTTCCTCGCGGAGGACGTCGAGGTGGAAGGTGGGGCGGATTTCGAGGTGGGGGATGTCGGCGGGATCGGCCAAGGCCTGGCTCGCGCTGCTTGGGAGGACGGGCGAGGAGGATCGGACCGGCTTGCCGTCGAGCAGGCGGGGGAGGTTCTTCGGTTTGGCGGCTTCTTCTAACAGGGCAGCGGCGTGCGGGCAGAAGCTGCGGACCTCGCAGGTGCAGGTGCTTTCGAAGTCCCAGCCGCCGCCGGAGGGCCAGAGGGATACCTCGCAGGGCTCGCCGGCGACCTCGGCGCGCAGGGTGATGCTGTCGGCGTCGGGCCAGTCGGCGACGAGCTCGCGGACCTTGGGCCGGAGGCGCTGGCCGGCTTGCAGGCATTCGTCATCGAAGCGCTCGTGCCAGAGCTCGTCGTCGAAGAAGGCGTGGATGTCGGGCGAGGTGTTCAAACGGGCAGGTAGGATTGAGCGGGGCGACGCGGAAGGCAAGCCGCGGGAGTTTCGGATTCCGCCTTCGCTCCGGCGATGGCATGGATGGCCCGTGCCGCTGCCGGACATCGCCTGGTTTCACGAAGCGCTGAAGCGGCGGCGCTACCTCGCGGGCGTTTCGGGCGGGGCGGATTCGGTGGCGCTGCTGCACTTGCTGCACCGGCATGAGTTCCGGGACGTGGTGGTTTGTCATCTCGATCATGGATTGCGCGGGCGGGCGTCGGCGGGGGATGCGCGCTTCGTGGAGAAGCTGGCGGGCTCGTTGGGCTATCGTTGTGAGTCGGGCAGGGCGGAGGTGCGGGCGCTGATGAAGGCGAGCGGTAGGTCGATGGAGACGGCGGCGCGGGAGGCGCGGCACGGGTTTCTCGGCGAATGCTGCCGGAAGCACCGCTGCCCGCGGCTGCTGTTGGCTCATCATGCGGACGATCAGTCCGAGACGATTCTGTGGAACCTTTTGCGCGGTAGCCACGGTCTAACAGGGATGAAGGGCAGCCAAGTGCTGAAAATGGGCGGAAGGCCGGTGGAATGCGTGCGGCCATTGCTTGGAACGAGGCGTGAGGAGTTGCGAGAGTGGCTGGTGGCGGAGGGGCTGACCTGGCGCGAGGACGCGAGCAATGCCGAGCCGGTGGCAGCGCGGAACCGTTTGAGGAACGAGGCGATCCCGCTGCTGGCAGAGATCGCGCGGCGGGATGTGGTCGAGTCATTGCGGCGCGCGGAGGAGGCGTCGGCCGAGTTGCGGGAAATCGAACGCTGGGCGGTGCAGCAGGCGGCGGCGGTCGATCCGCAGGGGCGGCTGCATCTGCCGCGGTTGCGGACGCTGCCGGAAGTGGTGCAGGCGGCCTGCATCTACGATTTCCTTCGTACTTCCGGGGTGACGGAGCTTTCGCGGGAGGTGTTGGCGCGCTGTCTGGGCCTGATGGATCCCGCGGCCGGGCCAGCGGTGAATTTGCCGGGGGGGTGGGCGATGAGGAGACGGGGCGGGAGGTTGCTGGTGGTGCGGATTTGACGGGGTTGCGGGCTGCGGAAGGGCTTTCACCGGGTGCGCGGAGCCTCCGGCCCGCAGAAGCAAGGGGAGGGCGGCGGTCGGCGATGCGGAGGTGAATGGGCTGCGGAGCAAGAGGGACCGATCTGCGGGGCAGAGCTCCGCGCACCCGGTGGGAGCTCTCAGAGCGGCGTGACTTTGAGGCCGTGCTTGACCGGGGCCAGGGCCTGGCGGGCCTGGGTGTCGAGGGCGGCCTGGCGGGCGGGCAGTTTCTTGCGGAGTGTCGCGAAAGCGGCGGCGACCTCGGGGTCGGCCTTGGCCTCGCCGTCGAAGGCGCGGAAGCGGGTGACCAGTTCCTTGATGAGGAGGGTTTCGAACTGCTGCTTGCCGCCGAGCTGGCCGAGGTAAGCGGCGAAGTTGGCATCGAAGGGGGTGACGGTGAATTCCGCGGCGAGGTTGATTCCGGCACCGAGTTGTTCCTTGGTGAACTCCTTGGTCGCGCTGCCCCAGGTCACGCTGGCTTTGGCGGACGGGAGATTCGCGACCTTGAGGGTGAAGCGGTTCAGGTCCTGGTTAAAAGGAACGAATGGGACGATGCTGCGCGTGCCGGAGGAGGACTTCTCGTCGCCCTGGAAGCAGAAGGGATAGCGGGTGCTTTCGAACTCCGCGGTGCCGGGGCCGCTGGCGAGGACCTTGTGGCCGTCGCTGGCCTTGGCCGGGCCGTTCATGTCGATGGCGATCTCGCCGATGTTGCCGTCGCAGCCGAGTGCCTTGAGGAAGGCCATGGCCATCACGAGGTGGCCGTTGGCATTCGGGTGGAAGCCGTCGCCGCCGCAGACGTCGTAGTTTTCCCCGAGGGCGGGCTTGGCCATGCGCATCGCGTCGATCATCGGCTGGTGGACGTCGGCGAAAGTCTGCTGGAACTCGGCGGCGAGGGACCGGCCGATCTCGCCGAGCTGGCGGAGGTTGTCGTTGTAGCCATCGGCGCCGGACTTCGGCGCGAAGTTGTCGCGCTTGAAGAAAAAGGTGTCCACCGCGCCGGGCGAGCCGACCACCACGTGCGGCACGCCGATGTCCTTGAGGACGGTCATCACGGAGCGCATCGAGTCGGTGTAGCCCTTCCCGACGTTCTCATCGAAGGGCCGGTAGCCGCCGTCGTTCATGCCGTAGCACAGGGTCACGGTGGTCGGCTTGAAGACCGCGAGGTCGTTCATCGCGCGCTGGGCGAAGCCGCTGGCGGTTTCGCCGCCCCAGCCGAACTGGAAGACCTTCACATCGGGCCGGCCGGCGCAGGCGATGAGGTAGGCTTCGATGAAGCGGGTATATTGCTTTTGCTCGGTGATCGAGTCGCCGACCACGGCGAGGCGGGCGCCTTCGGGGAGCAGCGCCGCGGCGTTGAGCGGGGTCGCGGCGCGGAGGCCGGCGGTGGCGATTGTTAGAAAAGCGAGGAGGGAGAGCTTGGCGGACATGAGCAGCTTACCTGCGGGGAGGCCGTGGTTTGTCAATCGGCTCTGGCATCCGCCGCGCGGGCGGACTTCGAACTCGACGGAAAGGACCGCCGGGGCATTGTTGCGGCATGAATCGAAGATCATGGCTGGCGGGGCTCGGGTGTCTGGTGTTGTCGGGCTGCGGCGCGGCAGTGGGTGTGGGTGTGGGTGGCGGCGGGGTGGATAGCCTGGCTTCGACCACGATCCGGACGACTTCCTCCGATGCGGTGCGGCGTTCGGTGATTTCGGTGTTCCAAGCGCAGGAGTTTTCGGTGCTCTCGCAGAGCCCGGGAATGATCACCTTCCAGAAGCGCGGCGGGCGCAGCGCGGAGATCGCGTGGACGACGATCGACAACCCGAATCCGGTGATGATCCGGCCGACGGTGCGCTGGCGGAGCACGGGCAGCTCGGAATTCACCGTGACCTGTCAGGTCGAAGTGGCGCAGCAGAGCACGGTCGATGGAGAGATCGTCCGCGAACCGATGATGATGGGGAAATCCGCCTACAACGGGATGCTGCGCGAGGTGAAGCAGCGGGTCGAAGGCGGCCGCTGAAAGTCAGGAGCCCGGTGGATCGGTCGGGCGGCTGGGCGGGGCGTAGATCGGCTTGGGCAAGGAGCCGGTGCTGGCGTCGCCGTTCGCCTGCTGGTCGAGGATGGCGCGGGCGCGGGCGGAGGCCATGCGTTCGCGGTAGGCCGGGTCGGCGCAGAGGCGGGCTTCCGCGGGGTGGCTGAGGTAGCCGAGTTCGGCGAGGATGCAGGGCAGGTCGGGATTGCGGGTCAGGCGCAAGCGGCGGCGGACCTTGCCGCGGTTGCCGGATTCTGAGGGCGCGACGGATTCCATCGCGCGCTGGACGCGGGTCGCCAGGCCGTGGCTGTCGACGCGCCAGTAGTAGGTCTCCGGCCCGCGGATGCCGGAACTACTGGAGTTGTAGTGGATGCTGATCAGGACGGTGCCGTCCTTGCCGCTGGCGCGGGACGCGCGGTCGTCGAGCTCGATGAACGAATCGCCCTTGCGCATCATCACCACGCGGACCTTGCCGGAGAGCTGGCGCTGGAGGCGCTTGGCGGTGTCGAGGGCGAGGTCCTTCTCCTGGTCACCGGTGCTGCGGGAAATCGCGCCGGGGTCCTTGCCGCCGTGGCCGGCGTCGATGATGACGGTGTGGAAGCCTTGGGGCCCGGGACGGTGGCCCCATTGGTCGTGCTGCAAGCCACCGGTCCTACCCGGTCCGGCGCAGGAGGCGAACAGGAGGGCGATGCCGGCGGCGGCGAAGGTCCAGGATTTCATGGGGGGAGGATGGGGAGTGTGGGGCGGGATGACGATGGAAAAGCTCGGGGAGAGGGAGGGGAACGAACCGCAGAGACGCGGAGGTCGCGGAGGGAGCGCGGAGATGGGGTGAGACGCGAACTTGGGCTTTTGCAGCTCGCCTGACTCGTTCCTTGGCAGGTTCCGGTGGCGTTGCTAGAAACCGGGCTTGAACGATTCACTCGACCTTCGCTTTTCCGGTGTCGGCTTTTCCTTGGTTCTCCGACCGGTCGGAGAACAGTGGGAGGTTCCGAACAGACGGCGATCAATACTGTTCGGCAAAAAATGAAACAGGTAGCGTTTCCGACCAAAGAGGATCTGGTCAATGGCTGGATAGCCCTCCACAAAGCACCGCTAAATTCGGGGAACTACCACGAGGCATTCTGGAGCTACACGCTGATGGATGCCCTCGTTGAGAATTTTCCTGAAGAGGCTCTCGATGCAATTAGGCTCATTTTAGAGCGCGATGATTCCGCCGAGGTAATAGGGGCTACGTCTGCTGGACCGATCGAACAGCTTCTGGTTTCTCATGGCTCTAGGATGATTGACGCTATCGAGGAGGAGGCTCGGGCGAATTCCAGATTCCAATACGCTCTGGGCGGTGTTTGGAAGTCAGACGCCTTGCCAGAAGTCTGGAAGAGGATCGAGGCTGTCCGAAAGGAAGTCTGGTGAGTCAGCCGCCGCTCCAAACCGTGCAGTAACGCTAGATTTAATAAAAGATGCCAATAAAAGATGCCAGACATGGAGTAGCTCCATGGATCCCATGACGCATTGATGTTCAGGGGGTCGATGAGTCCGAGGGTTCGATAGAAAGTCGGGCGGATTGGGGCTTCTTGATCCGTTCTTCGGCATTAAAAAAGGCGCGCCTCCCGGGGGAAGCGCGCCTTGGAAGAGGTGGATCTTGTTAGAGCGCCTTGGCGGCGGCGGCGACGTGGTCCTTGGTCATGCCGAGTTCCTTCATCACCGTGTTGCCGGGGGCGCTGATGCCGAAGCGGTCGATGCCGAGGACCTGGCCGCCGAGGCCGACGTATTTCCACCAGAGGCCGGAGACGCCGGCTTCGATGGCGACGCGCTTGGTGCAGGCGGCGGGCAGGACGCTTTCCTGGTAGGCGGGGTCCTGGCGGTCGAAGCGCTCGAAGCAGGGGACGGAGACGACGCGGACTCCATCGCCGAGTTCCGCGGCGGCGGCGATGCAGTGCTGGAGCTCGGAGCCGCAGGACATCAGGATGTGGGTCAGCGCGCCGCTTTCCTTTTTCGCGATGTAGGCGCCGCGCAGCACGCCGTCGCGGCGGGCTTCGACGGACAGCTCGTTCATCAGCGGGACGGCCTGGCGGGTGAGGCTGAGCAGGGTCGGGCCGTCGGTCCGGAGCATCGCGGCGACGTAGGCACCGGCGGTCTCCTCGGCATCGGCCGGGCGGATGACGTCGAGGTTCGGGATCACGCGGAGGCCGCTGACGGTTTCCACCGGCTGGTGGGTCGGGCCGTCTTCGCCGACGCCGACCGAGTCGTGGGTGAAGATGTAGGTGACCGGCAGCTTCGACAGCGCCGCGAGGCGGATCGCCGGGCGGACGTAGTCGGCGAAGACCAGGAAGGTCGCGCCGGAAGCGCGGAACAGGCCGTCGTAGGCGATGCCGTTGCAGATCGCGCCCATGGCGTGTTCGCGGATGCCGAACCAGATGTTGCGGCCGAGCGGGTTGGCTGCGGAGTAGTCGCCGCCGTCCTTGATGTAGTTCTTGGTCGAGCCGTAGAGGTCGGCGGAGCCGGTGATGAACTGCGGGACGGCCTTGGCGACCGCCTGGATGACCACGCCGCCGGCACCGCGGGTGGCGTCCTTGTAATCGGCGGCGAAAGCCGGGATTTTGGCGGAAAGGTCGCTCGGCACGGCACCGGCCACACAGTCGGTGAGTTCGGCGGCGAGTTCCGGATTGGCCGTGGACCAAGCGTCGTAGGTCGCCTGCCAGGCTTCGAAGGCCTTCACCGACTCGGCTTTCACGGCCGTGAAGTGGGCGCGGACCTCGTCAGAGATGAAGAAATGCTGGTCGGCGGGCAGGCCGAGACCGGCGCGGGCCTCGTCGATGAACTTTGCGCCGCCTTCACCGTGGGCAGCGGCGGTGCCGGCGACCTGCGGGATGCCCTTGCCGATGAGGGTCTTGGCGATGATGACCTTCGGGCGGCCGTTCTTGTCGGCCTTGGCCTTGGCGATCGCCGCGGCGATGGCGTTGAGGTCGTGGCCGTCGATGGTGACGGCGTCCCACTGCTGGGAGGTGAAGTAGGCTTCCGCGTCCTCGCCCTGGGTCTGCACCGCCATCGCGTCGAGGGTGACGTCGTTGGAGTCGTAGATCAGGATCAGGTTATCCAGGCCGTTGTGGCCGGCGAAGGCGATCGCTTCCTTGGCGACGCCTTCCTGAAGGCAGCCGTCGCCGTGGAGGGCGAAGACGTGCTGGTCGAAGATCACATGCTCGGCGGTGTTGAACTTCGCCGCGGCGCGCTTGCCGGAGAGGGCGAAGCCGACGGCGTTGCCGATGCCCTGGCCGAGCGGCCCGGTGGTGGCTTCGACGCCGACGGTTTCAAAGGACTCCGGGTGGCCGGGGGTGTGGGAGCCGAGCTGGCGGAAGTTTTTCAGCTCGGACAGCGGGAGGTCATAGCCGGAGAGATGCAGCCACGAGTAGAGGAACATCGAGCCGTGGCCGGCGGAGAGGATGAAGCGGTCGCGGTTGAGCCACTTCGGGGCGTCGGGGTTCTGGCGGAGGCCGCCGCTGTAAAGGACGGCGCCGATTTCCGCGCAGCCGAGCGGCAGGCCGAGGTGGCCGGAGTTGCAGGCATGGACGGCATCCATGGCGAGGCCGCGGGCCTGGCTGGCGGCTTGGGAGAGAATGGCGGTATTCATGAGAGCGGTTCGAAGTTGTCGGACAGGGCGCGGAGGTTAGGGGGCGGAACCCTGCTGGCAAGCCGCAAGCGGGGCAGTATCCGGTGACGAATTCATGGGAGAAATGCGACACGAGCACTTTCATGTGAATTTTGGCTTGTCACCGTGGGCCGGACGACTAGTTTTCCGCCCGCCGCACACGGCACGATAGCAAGACCCGTTCGTCTAACGGTTAGGACTCCAGATTTTCATTCTGGCAATAGGGGTTCGATTCCCCTACGGGTTGCCATCTCTTTTGCCACTTCCTTCGGGAAGTGGCTTTTTTGTTTTTGGCGACCGTCAGTGCGTTGTCCGCGCACGAAAAAGGCGGACCTCCGTGAGGAGATCCGCCTTGAGAAATTGCCTTTGGACGGGCAGAGCCGGGATTACCAGCGACGGCCACCGCCGCCGCCACCACCGCCGCCGCCGCCGCCGCCGCCACCACCGCCGTAGCCGCCCTTGCCGCCACCGCCGCCGCCGCCACGGCGATCTCCGCCGCCGCCGCCACCGCCGTAGCCACCACCGCCGTAGCCACCACCGCCGCCTCCGCGGCGATCGCCACCACCACCACCACCGCCGCCGAAGGACGGACGGTCTTCGCGGGGACGGGCTTCGTTGACGGTCAGGTTACGACCGCCGAAATCCTTGCCATCGAGGCCGCGGATGGCGGCTTCCATGCCTTCCTTGGATCCCATGGAGACGAAAGCGAAGCCACGTGGGCGACCGGTTTCGCGGTCCATGACCAAATTTACTTCACTGACAGGGCCGAAGGCACCGAAGGCTTCCTTCAGTTCTTCTTCGCCGGCGGAGAAGGGGAGATTCCCCACATACATCTTGTTACTCATTGCAATCAGGTGGCCCGAACTATCCTACTGTCTCTTCTTCGACTGTTCCCGCGAACCGGGTTTCAAATCACCACTGAATGCAATTCACTTGATGACCCTCCATGCCTTGAATCTGCCAGGGCGGCGAGCGCGAGGGCACCATGACCGGAGCGGATGGGTGGGCAAGTACCGATTTGAAAAAATTTCCCCGACTTTTACTCCGTGTTTCCACGCATTTTGCTCTCATGGATGGAAAAGAATCGGGGATCAAGTGGTTGGGACATTGACCGGTGCCCCGGATGCGGCTATGAATCCGCGCCCTTCGGGGCGTCATTCCTCATGAAAACGCGTCTCTCCTTTGAGCGGGTTGACTGGATCAACACCGGCTTCCTCCTGATCATTTCGCTCCTCGCCGTCATTGCGGCACCGATCTACCTGTGGCAACACGGCATGAACGGCTTCATCGGCGGCATGTTCGCCTTCTACTGCATCGCGACCGGCATGAGCATCACGCTCGGCTACCATCGCCTGTTTTCCCACCTTTCGTTCAAGGCCAAATGGCCGGTTCGTTTGTTCACCTTGGTTTTCGGAGCCTGTGCCTTCGAAAACTCCGCGCTGAACTGGGTTTCCGACCATCGCCGCCATCACAAGCATACGGATCACGACGACGATCCCTATGACATTTCCCAAGGGTTCTTCTGGGCGCACATCGGCTGGATCCTTTTCAAGCGGCTGCCCGAGCCGCCGCTCGATAACGTGAATGATCTCCGCAAGGACAAGCTGGTCATGTGGCAGCATCGCTGGGACAAGCTGGTCGCCCTGTCGGTCGGCCTGATCCTGCCCGCCGTGCTCGGTTACTATTTCGCCGGCGGTGCCACCGGTGCCCTCGGTGGCTTCCTGATCGCCGGTGTGATGCGGGTCTTCGTGGTCCAGCAGTGCACTTTCTTCATCAACTCGCTCTGCCACACCATCGGCAACCAGCCTTACTCGACCCGCTGCAGCGCCCGCGACAGTTTCCTCATGTCGCTGTTCACCTTTGGCGAGGGCTACCACAACTACCACCACGAGTTCCAGCACGACTACCGCAACGGCGTGAAGCCGTGGAACTTCGACCCCACCAAATGGTCGATCTGGTTGCTTTCAAAACTTGGTCTGGCGAGCGAACTGCGCCGTGTGCCGGACACCAAGGTGCTGCTCGCCGAGATGGTGGAAGCCCGCCGCCGCGCCGACCTTGAACTGGCCCGCCTCAAGGAATCCGGCGACCATCCGCTCCGCGACAAGGCCCTCGAAGCGATGAACGCCCTGAGCGAACGTCTCAGCGCCAATTACCAGGAACTGGAGAAGGCGATGGCCGACCGCGTCGAACTTTCGCGCAAGGCGATCCGCAACTGGAGCAAGGAAACCCGCGAAATGCTCAATCATCTCTCCCAGCTGAGCAGCGGCCGCATTATCCCGGCCTGACCGGCGCCCGTTTTCAAAGCCATCCGGGAGATCCCGGATGGCTTTTTTCGTTCCCGGGTGCGGATTTGCACCCGCTTTCCAAAGGGGAGCTTGCCAAGGCCAATGAACGGGCGGATGGGGGAGCATGCCAGAAACCTTCCACGCCTGGGCCGCGGCCGACCGCGGTGCCGTTCTCAAGCCGCTCGACTATCAGCCCGGCCCGCTGGGTCCGGAACAGGTGCAGATCCGCATCGAATCCTGTGGGATTTGCCACTCGGACCTTTCGATGATCGACAACGAATGGGGCAACTCGGTTTTCCCGCTGGTTGCCGGGCACGAGGCGGTCGGGATCGTGGAGGCGGTTGGCGAGTTCGCGAAAGGGGTGAAGGCCGGCGACCGCGTCGGGCTCGGCTGGTTCGCAGGTTCCTGCATGAGCTGCCACCCCTGCCTGTCGGGACGCCAGAACCTCTGCGCGAACTCCGAACAGACGATCGTCGGCCGGCACGGCGGCTTCGCCGACCGGGTGCGCTGCCACTGGAGCTGGGCGATCCAGTTGCCCGAGGGCGTGGATCCTTTGAAAGCCGGGCCGCTGTTTTGCGGCGGGATCACGGTGTTCGGGCCGATCGCGGACTTCGGTGTCAAGCCGACCCACCGGGTGGGCGTGATCGGGATCGGCGGGCTCGGCCACCTGGCGCTCCAGTTCCTCAACAAGTGGGGTTGCCACGTCACGGCGTTCACGTCCACCGATTCGAAAGCAGACGAAGCGAAGGCCCTCGGTGCCCACGCGGTGCTGAATTCCCGCGATAGCTCCGCGATGCAATCCGCCGCCGGTAGCTTCGACTTCATCTTGTCCACCGTGAACGTCCCGCTCGACTGGAACGCCTACCTCGAGCTGCTGGCTCCGGACGGACGGCTGCACTTCGTCGGTGCGGTGCTGGAACCGGTCGCGGTGCCGGCCTTCGCGCTGATCGGCGGCCGCAAGCGGATCAGCGGATCGCCGCTCGGATCGATCGCGACCGTGATGGACATGCTCGATTTCTGCGCGCGTCACGGCATCGCGGCGCAGACCGAAAGCTTCCCGATGAGCGAGGTGAACGCCGCGCTCGACCACCTGCGCGCCGGCAAGGCCCGCTACCGTATCATCCTTGAAAACTGAATCCATGACCGCCCGCGACTTCATCCTTCCCTCGTTCTTTGGCGATGCCCTGGCCCTCGGGCCACACTGGGTTTACGATCCTTCAAAAATCGCCGGGCTTTACCCCGACGGGATCCGCAAGTACGACGATACTCGTAGTTCTTACCACCCGGGCAAGTCGGCCGGGGACTTCACTCATCTGGGCGACCAAACGCTGGCGCTCCTTGGCTCGCTGGCCGATCACGGCGGGTCGCTCGCCGCGTGGCCGGCGGATTGGCGCGCTTGGGCGGAGCGGATCCGGGACGATAAGAGCAGCTATTTCGACGGGGCGACGCGCGGGACGCTCGGCAATCTCGCCGAAGGTCGAAAGCAGCCGTCGGATTCGAGCGACCTCGCCGGTGCGGCCCGGATCGCGCCGCTGTTTGCGGTCCATGGCGACATCGCGCCGCTGGTCGCCGCCGCGCGCACCCAGACCGCACTGACGCATGGCGATGCGCGGGTGATCGACGCCGCGGAGTTCTTCGCCCGTGCGGCCTTTGCGGTCGGGGAAGGAGCGGAGTTTGCCGAAGCCTTCGAGGAATCCGCGTTCTTCCCGTATTCGGCGCTGCCCGCGAGCGACGGGTTGATGGTGGCGCGTCATGCTTCGGGTGACCTCGTCGAGCACGCAACCGCGCTCGGGCTCGGCTGCGACATCGCCGGGGCCTTTCCGATCACCCTGGCGCTGGCGCTTTGCCATGAGGACGATCCCGTGGAAGCGCTGTCCGCCAATGCGATGCTCGGTGGCGACTCGGCGGCGCGGGGCTTGCTACTTGGGTTGCTGATGGGCGCGCGGCACGGGGCGGACGCCTTTCCCGCCGGCTGGACGGACCAGTTGAAGGCGATCGGAACCATCAACCACGCGCTGAAGCGCCTCGAATCCTGATGAGCACCACGATCCGTTCTTGGGCCTGGCCGCTTGGCATGGCGCTCACCTGCCTCGTGGCAGGCGGGCTTTCCGGCGCGTCCTCGGCCGGCGGCGGCAGCAGCGATTGGTATCGCGACCTCGTCAAAACGCCCGGCACCCCGCCCTCCTGGGTTTTCGGGCCAGTGTGGTCGGTGCTCTACCTGATGATGGGCTGGGCGGGCGGTCTCTTGATCGTCAAGAAGGCATGGTGCGCCGTCCGGCTGTTCGCAGTCCAGTTCGCGCTCAATCTTGTCTGGTCACCGGTCTTTTTCGCGCTGCAGCAGCCGGCCGTCGCGCTGGCGATCATCGTGGCGATGGGCGTGCTGATCGGTCTCACCGTCCGCGCCGCCAAGCCGGTCTCCACGACCGCCGCCCGGTTGCTGCTGCCCTATTGGGCCTGGGTCACCTACGCGACCTGGCTGAACGGCGGGATCGTATTCCTGAACCGCTGAATCCGGTACGCGAAAGCAGGGATCCGGCATGACCGGATCCCTGTCGGGAAGAACATTTCACTTCAAGCACGGGTCACGCCCGTGGCACGCAAGCCACTAGGACTTGTAACGCAGGCGCTTTTTATGGCGGTTCTGCTTCATGCGCTTCTTGCGCTTGTGCTTGTTGATCTTGGTCTTACGGCGTTTCTTCAGCGAGCCCATGGTGGTGCTTGGTAGTTACGGGTGGATTGGAAAATTTCAGGGGACGATCTTGTTCAGCGGATACTCGATGATGCCTTCGGCACCGAGTTCCTTGAGCGTCGGAATGATGTCGCGGACGACCTTTTCGCAGATGACGGTTTCGACCGCCACCCAGCCCTCTTCGGACAGGTGGGATACGGTCGGCCGGCGCATCGCGGGCAGGAGTTCGAGCAGGGCGGGCAACTTGTCCGCCGGGAGATTCATTTTCAAGCCCACTTTGTCGCGGGCTTCGAGCGCGGCCTTGAGGAGCAAGGTCAGGCGCTCCATTTTCTGGCGCTTCCACGGGTCCGCCCAGGCGGCCTGGCTGGCGTAGAAATGGGGAAAGGAGGTGAGCAGGGTATCAACGATCCGCAGCTTGTTGGCCTTGATCGAGGAACCGGTCTCGGTGACGTCGACGATGGCGTCGACCAGGTCCGGCACCTTCACTTCGGTCGCCCCCCAGGAGAATTCGACCTCGGCGTTGATCCCCTTGGCCTTCAAGTAGCGCTCGGTGATCGCCACGCCCTCCGTCGCAATGCGCTTGCCTTCAAGGTCTTCCGGCTTGCGGATGGGCGAGTCCTCGGGAACCACCAGCACCCAGTGGGTCGGCCGCGGGGTGGCCCGGGAGTAGGGCAACTCGGTCAGATCGACCAGGTTGTCCGAGAACTCACTGGCCCAATCGAGGCCTGTGATCCCGCAGTCGATGAAGCCTTGGTCGATGTAGCGGGCCACTTCCTGGGCGCGGATCAGGTAGAGATCCAATTCCGGGTCGTTCGAAGAGGGCCGCAAACCGCGCGACGAGACATAGACCTCGTACCCGGCCTTCGCGAGAAGGTCGAGGGTCGGCGCTTCCAAGGATCCCTTGGGAATGGCCAGTTTGAGAGTTCTGTCGGGACTTTCCGGCATCGTGCGGGGCGGCGGGGATAGCGGGCGGGCGGCAGGGAGGCAAGGGAAGTTTTTAAAAGGGTGCCGGTCGCCGCGGAGCAGGCTTGGGACCGATGGCGTTCGTGAAATGGGAGACCCTTGCGGAAAATGGCAATCCTCATGGGCATCACCTCCTTTTGGAAAGGTAGGGTTGGACCCCATGGGCACGCCTCGCCATCAGGATACAGTGGTCATCGCTGCCGCAGGCAAAACCTCCAACTCCCCTGTTTATCCAGCCGAAAACCGTGACTGGCTTCGGCATTCGCCCCGCATCCCCTATGAGCAACGAATCACCCACGGTCCGCACGGGTCAAGGTTCGACCCGACTGTCGCGCACGGAGTTCGAGCAACGCTACCGGGCGCAGTTTGCGGACCCTGCTTTCGACGCTGCGACACCGGAAATCGAGCGGCTTACAACCATCGCGTGGGAGGCTTACGACGACAGCCGGAAAAGCCCGCACTTGCGGAAGGCCGGGCCGGAGTTTGCCGACCCGGAGCACGAACTCCCGCTCGAATGGCTGGAAACGCGAGCGGCCATTCAGGAGGCTCAGCAGCGCTTCGAGGATCACGGCGGCAAGTCGCGCATCCTTCTGATTTCCGCCTCGCCACGCACCGATGAAACCTGCCCCGGCGAGATGGCGAAAACATTCCGGGTGACAACAGAGGTGCGCGAATGCCTCGAAAGGAACAGCGGCTTCACCGTGGACTTCCTCGATCTGAGCCGGATCAACTCCGAATACGGCCGCCAGATTCACCCCTGCAAAGCGTGCGTCTCCACCGCCATGCCGCTCTGCCACTGGCCGTGTTCCTGCTACCCCAATCATTACATGGGCCAGATCCACGACTGGATGAACGAGCTCTATCCGCGCTGGGTCGCCGCCCATGGCGTGATGATCGTGTCACCGATCACTTCAAAATGCACCACCTGTGATCACTTCAAAGTGCACCACCCCGGACGGGTGTTTTCTGATGGATTGAGGGCGTGGTTGGCAAGGAGGGATTGCGTCGTGCGGCGAGGTCGCG